>BNJU01004507.1_pt1 | contig 151045 bp, 224 predicted proteins | sample 8539281 | NCBI WGS metagenome assembly BNJU01 (sample SAMD00202456, study PRJDB9452) | human saliva metagenome | isolation source: human saliva | place: Japan | reverse complement strand
TGGATACCATTACAGGCAGTCATCAACAAACCGCAAAACGTCCGCCGAGAGGTAAAAATCGGCGCAACGACCCCTGGCTCCTTGCGAGAGCGTGGTAAAAATACAAGGCCTGCTGCGGTAAGCAAATGGAAGCGGATTCTTAAAGCAGCGGCCAACCGCTAGTGCTGTGTCATATTTTATTGAGGAAAACTCGCACCCTTTTCGGCCAGAGACTCCGGCCTGCTGCGCAGTTTGTTAGCTTCTAGACGGCCTGTGGCAGTATCTGGAATACGTTCCAGAAACGGTAATTTACGCCCAAGCGCAAATCTCGGCCGGTTTCTGGCAGGAAGAACCGTTAATCGAGCTGCTCCGTTGCGTCAGCGTGAATATAGAGTTTGAGTCGCCGACGTTATTGACGGACAAGCGATGATCACAACCATCTGCCCGTCGTGGTTTCCAGTTGGCGTAAATATCGCTTTTACGCCGTCAAACCAGGCGGGCACATTGCGCCGCCGGATCCGCGTTGGCCGTGTTGGTGGCATAATCTGAACGCAGCACGTATCGTCCCGCGCCAGCCGAGTTCGAGATTCGGGTTGTCAAAACCGATAGGAGAGGCCGGTGCAACCAAGTTCGTCGTTCCATTGGAATAGCCGCATCGATAGAGTCGAGGTCTGCATCCATCCACCCTCGCTTTGTTATATGCGACACCGACCCGGTGCCGTCAAACCGGACACTGTAAGCGGTGCTTGCTTCGTAGCCGCTGTCAATGTGCCGCCGTTATAGTAGAGATGCCGCTGCGAAATAGCCTCAACATCTTTCGATTTCTTGGTTGAAATATGAGGCATTGACATGACAAGGCCTGATTCAGGATTGTACTTTAATGCCGACTTCCCGCATTACGGATTTTTCGGCTTTCAGGTTTGCGCGGCATCGGCGGACGCTTCCTCCCGACAGAGCAATCCCGGTCAGGCGCGGCTTGCGCGGCATAGTTCAAACCGGCGTTTGACGGATAATTCAGGTGTTGATGTCGAACTGCACGATACCGATTGATGTTATTGCTTGGGATTTGCTGTCTGAAAAGGTGACCGAATGGTCGTAGCGAGGCGGTGTCAGCGTTACGGCCCATATCCCAAATTCCTTCCAACAAAGTCCGGTATCGGTTTTTCGCTGTTCACCCGTTTCCAACTCTCGAAATGGCTTGATGCCGCCAGTTAAGGCTGTATTTCAAAGTATGTTTGTCGAACAGGCGGTCATTTAGACTGACGTTTGCTCCTGTTGTGCGGACTGCATCCATCTGTATTGTTGTCCGACAAGCCGTTCCGCGTTATATTCCTTTCAATAAACGTTGTTTGGCCTTTGCTGATGAATCCGCCATCGGCACCGGCGGGTGGCCTGGTTGGTGGTATTGTGGGTCAGCGCGGTAGCGGGGGGCATTGTTGTCCGTGGCTTGTCTGCATCCATCCGGGCGTGATGATGAAGGTTCCGGCCACGTGTTTATACGATTGGGAAAAATCAAATTTCACGCAAAGCCCGTACCGTGGTAGGTTTTCCTGCCGATGGCTCAAAATCAAATTTGTGGCTTTATTGAAGTTATAACTGATTTTCCTAACAAGCCCCGCTGACCGAGTGCGCTGTTATGCACGGTTTCGCGCCATCCAGGCCTTTATAGCCTTTGGCCCGGCTTATAGTCCCCGTTTATTGGTCCAATGGCGGCAAACAAGGTATCGGAAACCGCCGTGTCGGTCTCGTAAACCGAAAACTTGATTGTGTCCTTTGTTGCGTTTTGAAACCCTGCATTAAGTTTGAAAACCGATACTGCCCTCACGCAGCAAATCTTGCATCGCCCGTCTCCCGCCATTGATTGCCCGCTGGTTGCCCTGATGCCCGCCGACGCCGAGCTTGTTTTTAAATGCCGATTACTTTTACCAATGCCGGGTCGTCAAAGAACTGCTATGGTGGAACAATTGGGTAACTGAATATGTATTATCGCTTTAACGTCAATCTGATCCCGGCTCCATGCCCCGGATGGTCATCCATTGCGAAGTGTTGCTTCCACCGGAAACTGACTGACGGTCTGCTGAATAAAACGTTCGCGTTTTGCGGGCCGGTTTCGTCCAATTCTTGTGCGGATACGGTGAGTAGATAAATCAGAGTTTTGACGGTAATCGCTGGGTAACAACGTGCTTCCGTTGTGGATTCGACATTGTTTGTATGGGCGAAACTGCTGCTTAATGCCAAGGTTATCAGGCTGAGGGAGAATTGGAGGGAAGGTACTATAGAATGTGATGATCTTCAGATGGGTTGCAAATAAAAGTTAAAAAATTGCATATCTTTTTTTGCTCATTCAATATAAATGATATTTGTTATTTATTGTATTTCGTGTGAATAATAATGCTCATTCAGCTGGTGTTATTGAATGTTAATGTCATACAGGCTGCTAAAACGGTAAAAAGAGTTCTAATATAAAGGCAAGAGAGGGGAGTGGAATGTAGTTAATCTAGGGCGTTACATGTTTTAAATAACGAATTTTCGCAAATGCTCATCCTTATCGCCGGAAGTGCCGTTATGTTCTGCTTACACCATCAAACACATATGTGGAAACGGCTGATGAAAATAAGGCCGTCTGAATTTCAGACGGCCTGGAGTTTGAGGGGTGTTGTTGGCTGATTCTTACGGTTAGCCAGTGGCTTGATAAAGGCGGTGAACAACGGATGCCTTTTGCGCGGCTGGAGAACTGGGGTGAACCAAGGCGAAGAAACCGGCGATGGTTCGGCAGTCGATGGTTTCAACCGTTGCCCGCGTCCGGCGGCGCGCCGCCGATGACCGTTTCGCCTTCTCCCAGCGCGGGAACATAGTTGCTGGCTGACTTTCGTAGCGGTGGCGGCGGCGCTCGGCGAATCGCCCGGCAGCCATAGATTTTGGCGGCGAGGCTGCCTGCTTTTACCCGAACTTCTGCGCCCAACGCATCGTGCCGCCCAAATTTATGGATTCGGTTGGAGCTTGATGCCGGTTGTCGGCGGTTTGCCATTCGTCAATCAGGCGACGACCGAGATCGGTTTGATGTCGAACTCGGTGAGTTGGCATTATGCCAGCGCACCGATGAGCAATCTGCATGCCCAGGCAAATGCCGAGATAGGGAATGTTGTTTTCACGCGCATAGCGGCAGATGCGATTTTTCCTTCCACACCGCGCACGCCAAACCGCGGGAACCAATATGGCATCGAATTCTTTCCAGACGCCGTACCGCCCTTTACATCACCGTCGATAGTCGATTTTCACGTCGGTTTGTGTGTGTATGTCTGTGCCTTAACGCTTCAATCAGTGATTTGTGGTGGATTCGGTCAAATCGACGTATTTGCCGACCATGGCGATTTTGACGGCGTGTGTTTTGATTTTGATGGTATGATGATTTTTTTTCATTTATGGTCAAATCCGCCTGTTGCACGTTCATAGCTGCAACTGCTCGGTAATGATGTTGTCGATGCCTTTGGTCGTGCAGCATTCGGGACATTCGTAGATGCTGTCCACAGCCAGCTGCCGACAATCGCGTTCTTCCATCACGCCGGCAGAACAAAGCGATTTATGGCGGTTCGTCCGCCGGCATGGTTCTGTCCATGCGGCAAATCAGGATGCTCGGCGAAAACCGATGCCGCTCAACATTTTAACGGTAGTGCTGGGTCGGTTTGGTTTTGATTTCGCCGGCGGCGGCGATGTAGGAACGTGGCTCAAGGGCAAACAGGTGTTGTTGTGTCCCATCCGCTGCGCATCTGACGATGCTTCCCCAAAACGGCAGCGATTCAACAACGCCGACCGTGCCAGCCGATTTCGACGATGGCGACATCGTAACGGCCGCGCCTCGTGGATGCGGCGCTTCTGATTGCTTCTAATGCGATGACTGAACCGTACCGTTGAGGTAGTCGCCGCGGCGCGTTCTTTGGCGATGATGTTGCACACCCGCCCTGCGCTGAAGCTGTTGCGACGAGTCAGCGGTGGCGTTGATGCCCGTAGTGTCCCAAGTCGAGTCGGTTTCCGCGCCGTCGTCGGCAGGACGAACACTTCGCCGTGCTGGAACGGACTCATGGTGCCGGGCCGACGTTGAGAGGGCGGGGTCGAGCTTGAGCATGGTCACGTTCAAGCCGCGCGATTCGAGGATGGCGGCATAGGAAGCGGCGGCGATACCTTTCTGGAGTGAAGATACGACGCCGCCGGTTGGGCGAAAAGAATTTACCGCGATGCTGGTACCAGTGTTAAATGCGTGATTTTAACCAATCCGATAGCCCGTCGCAGGAAGCGCCGTCTGAAACCGCAGGGCATTCGACGGCCTTGCTTTTACACTACATTATTTTTCAGGCGGCAAACAGCAAGTGCTGCTGGCCACTTCCGCCGCCATGCCGATGCTTTCGCCTGTGGGGTGGATGGATGGTTTTGCCGGATGTCTTCCGCATCGCGCTTCCGCCTGATACTTCAGGCAGATTTCGCCGGATCGCGTCGCCCGCGCGTGCCGACGATACCGCCGCCGATAATCAGGCCAGCGTCGAAATCAGCTTGCGAAGCTTCGTCGCGTGGCTGCTGGCAATGCATACTGCCAAGTGTTTCTCCACGGGAACACCGGCTTTGTGATTTTGATGCCGTCGCAGTTTTGGCGATTTTCGGTAACGCCTGCTTCACTGGGTCGGTAGCCACGCCCGGAATCACGCGCGTCGGAAAATGTTTTGTGGCCGGCACAGCTCGCCGCTATTTCGTGCACGGCTTTAGTGCGCCAATACGCTGCTGACCCGTCGCTGACATGTAGATGTGCGGTACATTGCGTGCATTTGTTTGTCCACTTGATGAAGCTGCGTCTGGTAACAGCCACGCCGGCTTTCGGCGGAGCAGAGCCATTGCCCGGCGCACGACCGGCAAGCGCCGCCACCAAGTCGCATACAGCGGCTCTTCGGCGCTTTTTCGCTCAAAGGTTGCGCAGACGCCGTCGGCTTGGCTTCCACGGCCACGGTTTGGTGTTGGTCATGATGTTGTCGAAGTTATGGGCGCTCATTTTCCACACTTCACCAAGTCGCGGCCAGCGCCCCTGCACCGTGGCCGTCCATCATTTCCGCCCACGTCCAGGCGTGCGCCCAGCGTGCGGCGTTACTTGCGCCCATTTCCAGGCCGATGATGCCGCGATGACCGGCATTTTTTCCGGGCAGCTTGCCGCTGTTCGATCGCAGCTCCAGCGCACCGGTGCCGGTCCACAATGCGCGCGATTCAGGAAATGAAAAGCGACGAAGTACGTGCCCACGCGATGATACAGTTTTGAAGGTAACGGTTTTTCGCGCCGGTTTCTTTGGCTTGTTTCGTATTGGGCGGATCTGTGAGCGACACTCAATGGTTCGTACCCAATGAATTTACCGTCACCTTATTGATGTCCACGGCGGGCTTTGGCCATGCCCCGCCAAGCCGCCGGTAGTTTATGATGACTTTTCTTTGTAGCCGCGCAGTTCGTCCACATTGATTTCGGGTTCACGAATTTGACGCTGTTTCACCGCGTTTCACTGTCAATCACGGCAGCACGCAGCAGTGCTTTTAGACGGATACAGCCCATGTTCAGGCACGCCGCCCAAGGTGCTGTGTGGTATTGCTCGATGATGGCGGTTTCGCCTTCGTCGGCTGCGGCAAATGCGGCGTATCATTGCCTGGGCCGCCGCCCACCACCACGTCGTATTCGGCATCGCGGTAATCATAGTCTGCGGTTCGCGTGCGGCGCGAGTGGCTTTGGGGGCTTTGGTGAGCACAGCGGTTTTCGGTGCTTCAAGAAGAGTACCGGCGGTTTTCGATCACGGCAATCACGCCGCCTTTCGGAAATTTGTCGCCCACTTTCACTTTCACTTTTTACCACGCCTGCAGCTCTTGGCAGGAACGTCCATGGTCAGTCGGTTTCCAGTGTAATCAGGGTGTCATCTACGGCGACAGTCGCCTGCTTTGATTTCCACAGCGATGATATCCACGTTTTCGCATGCCGATATCGGGTACTTTTAATTCGATCAAACCCATTTCAACCCCGCGGCAGGCTGGTGTTTTCAGACGCCTGCCGAATTGACATATTAAAACCGGTTATGAAGCGCAAAATCCCAACATACGCCCGCGCGTTGGCGATAGCCACCGGTAATGCGGTTTTTTGCAACAATCCGTAAGCTACCCACAACGTACAGTTTATCGCTGCAGCCAAAGGTTGCCATGGCGAGCTCTTTGTGTCCGGCTGCTGGTCTGAATTCAGGATGTAGCTTACACATACACATTGCGGTGATGGTGGCGACAACAGACAGGATGCGGACGGTTTTCGTTCATTGATGATCCACCTTTGGGGTAGCGCCTGAAACCGCCGGATTCGCGTTTTCAGATGGCCTTTTGTCAAGAACCGTCCGAATGCTTATAGCGTGATGCGGCGAAATCTTTCACAGATTGGCCAAGAACATGGAAGCGCATGCTGGCCGCAATCGTCGATAACGCGGTGTTTGAAACGGCTGCCGACAGGGAATACCAGGCGTGGCTCAAACTCTTTGCTGTCTTAAACCGGTTTGATTTTGGGATTTGTACACGCCCAAATCGCCACTCAGGAGCATTTACAATCGGCGTAGTTGGCGCTGATGCCGCCCAGGCTGGAAACGAAAGCACGCGCCCCTGCATTTCCTGCGGTTTGAGTTTGCCTTCGTATTTTCTTGCCAGCTCTTGTCAATTTAACATTTTCAGGTCTTTGTCTGCTACATCTTTAATCACCCAGCCGACCAAGTTGTTCGGCGGGCCGAGTAAACCGATGTGGGAAGTATTTTTTTCATTAATAGGTTATCGCTGGTCCAAAGACGAATTGAATTGGGGAATTGTTTCAGCGCGCTGACGGAAGCCCTTGATGATAAAGCGTTAACGGAGATAGTCACCGCCTTCTCGCGTTCCCATTCCTTGTTCAACTGTTTGCGAATTTCTTCCAACCGTCATGTCCGCTCTTCGTTACGGTAAGGCGAATCATCACCCAGTTGCGCTGGACAGGTTTTGGCCGGAAAATTCTCTGATTCGCCCATCCCTTTCACTTCCACTTGCCGAATCCTGGCAAAGTCCACCGGGTCATTACGCAGTAAATCCAAACGCCGCCCAAAGACGCACTGGCTGGCGCACTTTTGCCCGCACCGGCTCTGTGTAATGCGGCTTTGACAGCGCTTTGATGTCGTCGCGATAATGCGGCCTTCAGGCCTGGCCTTTACCGGCGCTAACCATTAATCTAATTGCGCGCCAGTTTATATGGAGGCTGGGCCGGCCGAAACGCCGCTCGTTTACCGGCGTAGTTGCCGAACGCTGCCACGGGGCGGCGGCAGGCGCGGGCGCGGGAACAGATGCTGCCGCAGGGGCGGGGCGGCAGTTGTTGGGCTTGGCCGCGGGAGCAGGCTGCTGCAGCCGAACCGGCGGTTTCACTTCGGCACCGGCGCACCTTCGATACCGCCAAGTCGCCTACTTTCACCAGCACGGCTTTTAACCACGCCGGCAGCGGTACAGGACGTCCATGGTCGCTCATCGGTTTCAGCGTAATCAGCGTGTCGTCGACGGAAATTGCGTCGCCGACTTTGATTTCAACGGCGATGATGTCCACGTTTTTCGATGGCCGATGTCGTAGACGGCGACGGTTTCCACCCCGCCGGCAGCGGCAGGGCGGCAGCGGGTGCAGAGCCGCGGTGGCGGCAGGGGCCGGCAATATGCGGCGGGCGCATCGGTTGCGGCCGCGGTTTCCACCAGCAGGATGACGCCGCTTCGGATACTTTGTCGCCTACTTTGACTTTGACTCTTTAACTACGTGCCGGCCGCATCGGCAGGCACGTCCGGTCGCTTTGTCGGCTCTCCAGCGTAATCAGGTGTCGTCCACGCACGTGGTGTCGCGTTGGCTTTGACTTCTACGGCGATGATGTCCACGTTTAGCGACCGCCGATATCGGGTACTTTTGATTTCATGATGCTCATTGAGTTTCCTTTAGATGCCCTGTGATGTCTAGGCCAGCAGCCTTTCAGACGGCTCGATTGATTTTCAGACGGCCTTCCAATCAATGTCAGGCCGTCTGCCGCTTAACGTTTCAGCCTATGCTACCGGTTTTAACGCCATTTCAACGCCCGCTGAACCGTTTTCACCGATTTTGCCCTGGTCGGCTAAGGCGCGCGCGGTAACCGGTGATATTGTAGCGCGGTCCACTTGAAGAACGAGCGCAGGTTGGCGTGGCTGTCGGAGCGGCTGAAACCGTCCGTACCCAACATATTGATAATCATTGGGGATATACGCACGACGGTCGCAAAACTGCGGGACAATCCGTGGCGCGGCGACCACTGGCCTTCGTGGTCTTGCAGTTAGCTGTACCGAACGGCAGTTTGTCTTCCGCAGTAGGCGGTCAGTTCCACTTCGATGGCGTCGCGGCGCAGCAGGTTGAAGGGACGGGCAAGACCAAACGTCCGCATCCACGCCGAAACCTGTTTCAGCAGGTCGGCGCGGCCAGCACTTCTTGGTAACGCCCGAACCCACTAACTGAACCTCTTGCCGCCGTTTTCTGCCGGCTTCAGTAGGGCATACCTTTTCAGATTTCTCTTCGATGCCTTCGCGTTGCGGCAGGGCGGGATGGGTGTAGTTCCCGTTCATCAGTGTGGATGGGAAGAAGCCGTCTTCGTTGTCCGCCATACATCCGCCGCGCCGCTGTGAACAATCACCGCTACTTCAAAGAGAAAGGTCGTAGGACACGCAGTTCGGATCAGGTCGGCCTGGCAATCTGGCTGGTGGCCGTCTTCGTGCCTGCAAACCGTCGCGTTGAGCGTGCGCGGCCAGCGGGTGCCGCCAAGCAGGAAGCCGCGCGGTACGCATAATCGCCCGCCGCCCAGGCCAAAGTCGCCACGACGCGCTGGAAGCCGAACATGATAAGTAGATGTAGAACGGAATCATGGCGAAAGCGGTTGTTCGCGGTAACTGCTCGCGGCGGCATCCAGTCGGTCCGTATCGCGCGCGGTTCGTTGATGCCCTTCCTGCGATCTGGCCCGTCAACCGATTCTTTGTAGAACATCAGCTGGCCTTATCTCGCAGCGTGTACTGCTCGCTGGGGTTCAGCAGATGCCGTATTGGCGGAACATATGCCTCCGGCCATGCCGGAAGGCTACGCGGCTCGTCGGCGATGAGATCGGTGCGCCACGCTTTGCCGGATCTGTCGTCTTTCCAGTCAGAGGTGGCCAGGATGCGCACGACGCCATGGTGGTTGAAAATCTCGCAGTCGCCGCTCGACTGCAGTCCGTGCGTCGAGATGCTCCACAGGCGGGAATCAGCACGAACTTCGTTGCTGTTGCGCTGCGGGCGGGTAGCCGCGGCGTCTGGCGCTCGCGCGGGTATCTCATTTCTTCGCTGTCTTCGGCGAAAGCGATAGTAGGGGCAGGTCGCCGCTGTCGATCTGCTCGTCGGTAACCGGAATGCCGAAGCGGTCGCGGAACTGTTTCGTCGAAACGTATTTGACATCCATCGCCTGGTGGGCGACGTCTGACGACCTACGCCGGATTTTCGCAGCCGTACCGTCGCGCCGATGCTGGCCAGGATGACGGTGCGGGAGACGGTCGCCGGCATTGTTCACCGCTTCAATAATAGTGCGGCATAGACTTTCAGTACGGGCTCGTAGCCGCCGCGTTCAATGCCCAGTCTTCGCGCTCATACGGATGCAGGTCACCAAGGTGTTTCGCAACCTGGCGCTGAGCTCCAGCGTGTTGAAGTGCTCGCGCACAAAGCGCCGTCTTTGGATTTTAGCGAGAGGTTCTGTAGTCACCGTCCAGACATTCAAGGTTCATGCGGTTTTCAGGGCGTTGTTGCGCCGTATCAGCGAGTGCGTCCCACACAGACATCAGCGGCGCTAAATCACTTTCAGCACGTTCCAGCCGGCGCTCAGCGGAGAGTTGCCTTCGATCCTCGATGATTTTGCCGCTACCTGCGCACCGGGCCGTCCAGGCGATTGCAGGTTGCAGTTGATGACGAAAATCAGGTTGTCCAGAAGCGCCTCAGCGCGCTGCCAGTGCGATGGCGCCCTATGGCTTTTCCGACTCGTCCATTTCGCTCGTCGCCGCAGAATAGCCAAACTTTTGCCTTTGGTTTTGTTCGCGTGATTCAAGATATTTGTGGAAGCGCGCCTGTTGATCGCCATGTGAGCTTCCAAGCTCATGGATATGGTGGGGAACTGCGTCGGGCGGCAGGTGCGGGGTGAGGGTAGGATGGCAGGTCGTTCCGCCGACTTCCCATCGGAAATTATCCAATTGTTCGTCTGTCGACGGCCTCTACATAGGTACGCGGTTAGCGCGATGGAGTGGCCTTGCACGAATAATTAAATTTCCTTCGTTTCGCCTTTGGCACGCCAGAAGTGGTTAAACACATCACAAAGTGCAGCAGATTGGAAGGAGGCGATATGGCCGCCCAGTTCAAATCTTTTGCCCTGCGCGTAGTGGTCACGGCAGCCGCATTCAGCGGGATGATGGAGCGATGCAGTTCCAGTTTCGTGATTGCTGGCGATTTCTGCCTTTTGCCTACCGGAACGTATTCAAATAGGCGGTAGTCGCACAAACGCAGGAGGGATGCCGCGGTGGCGGGTGTTTCACCAGATTTTCCAGCAGGAAATGCGCGCGCTGGTGCCTTCGTTTTCAGCACGAGCCATGTATCTAACCATTCCTGGTTTCAATGACCGATGTTGCTAATTTGCTGGACATGGATAATCCCTTCAGTGGAGAGTTACGGGAACACGCACAACGCCGCGATGCGTTGAGTTTGCGGACGATGGAGGCCAGTTCAGAAATTTTCCCTAACGGCCGAAAACGGACGGATAGGGGTTAATTGAAGTGGCTACATGGCTAGCTTTCAAAAGCTTGTTAAACAAAGCGGAAACGGTTGTAAAGCGCTTTTTGGCGATATTTCGCGCCGAATGCTATCAGTTATCGGCAGGGCTTGCAAACCGTCAAGGGTCATATCGGTGCGGAACCAAAAAGTGCTGACCGCGTTAGCAGGGTGTTTTTTCAAACCTGATGGCCAGAAATACAGTCCGTTATTGTTCGATAAAAGAAGGAATAAATTGGCAAAAGAAAATTTACCGCCGATGCGGTGGGCAAGATGCTTTCAGATCGCCTTTTGTTGCAAAAAGAAGAGTCAGTCTGTTGACTCATCTGTTTTCCGCCGCTTGAGTAGGATGAGGGACTGCGCCGTCATTATTTTTGGCGTGGTCTGGCGTAGGGCCACCGTTACGCATCAGCCAACGGCGGACCAGGTTCTTCAACTTCTTTGCTGATACCCGAGGAACCCAACTGCCGCCATGGATAATTTCCCGCATACTCCCCGCCGTTGGACGAAAGCAATAATTCAGTTCAATACCTGCTGGCTTCTTCTTGTGTGTAGCCGTAAGGTCGACATCGGCAACAACAGGGTAATAGCGCCGCCGCAGGCGCTTGATGTCATTTTGATTCGCGTCCGCTTTTGGGCTGAATGCGAAGAGGGTGCGTCGGAGCCAATACCCGTCCCTTATATGCGCAGCTGTCTTCCGTGTGAGCTCTTTCATATCGCCTTGGGGCGCGGTTTGATAGGGATAACCGCGCGATGTTTCCGGCACGGCTGCCGCCGCTTTTCAGGGTTTGACACGGGCCATCGCGGCCGGAAAAAATCTATTTGCTTATTTTGTTCGCTTTGGCACCGCCTGCCGTTTTGCCCGTTTTTCCGGCTGTTTTCCGCGCCTGTTTTCCAAGGTCTTTAAAATGGCTTGAAAATCGTTGTCGAATTCATGGGGATGGTTTTAAGGAAAGTTGATGATCGTATAAATGTTTTTTGTTTTTTAAAGGTCGGCCCTGAAAACATATGCCGGATACGGGACAATGGTGGTTTTCAGGACGGCCCCACTATAGTTTATTTGACTGTCTGATCAACGATGATGGCTTGTTCCATTGGCAGCCTCTGCTTCAAGTTCTGGCCTCGGCAGTGCCCCACGTCTGCGTCGCCGGTGGTCTGACGCATCATAGCACCAGTTCATGATGACAACCAAAGTACGACGTATTGGTAGCGATGATGGTGGCTAAATATCGCCCATTTGCGGATCGCTTCCAGTTTGATTTTGAGAAATCACTTGCGGCAGGGTGGATGAGCCGGGACCGGACAAGAAAGAGGTAATCACCAAATCATCCAGCGACAAGGTAACGCTGAGCAGGAAGTCGGAAACTGCGGCTGCATAATCAGCGCAGGTAATCACGAAAAATCTTCAACGGGCGTGCACCCAAATCCATAGCTGCTTTCCAAAGATCAAGTCAAGTTTCCGGCCGGTAGACGTGCATGGATGATTAAACGGTAATATGGCTTGGTACATAGGTGGCATGTGGCTCAAGGAAAATGGTAAAAAGCCGTTGCCGAACGAAGAAGTTGTTTCCGAAAATACCTGCAACATGGTTTGCACTTATGATCAGCAGCATCGACAGTAATGGTAATCACGTCGGGCATAACCGCGGGTGCCGGATACCATGCCGGCAAACAAGGTGCTGCTGCGTAGCGTTTAATCCGGAGCTACGTGACAACCGGCTAAAGTACTGGAGTACCGAAGTACTTCAAGGATGGCGCTATTATACGGAGGGACAGCCATGCGGCCTCCAAGATTTGGTCGCTATTCAGCAGCTTGGCATACCATTTGGTGGAAACCGCCCAGATGGTAATGAGTCGAATGTTGAAGGAGCAGGACTACCAACATAATCAAAGGGATGGGAGAAAAGCCAGGTTGAGGAAAAGCATTGCTTTTAAAAAACTGGCGACACCCTGCTCTGTTGGCCATTTTTCCCTTCTTCCAGCTGGCGGTTTCATAACGGTAGAAGGTAATCAAGTACGACCAGCAACAGCACCATAACCACAGCTACAAGGGAGGCTGGCCAGTTATTCTGCTTCAAAGAAAGTCATCCACAGCCATTTCTCTTGCCAATCAGTGAGGTTATCCGATCCGCCAACCAAGTCTGAATGATGAACTCACCCAGCCGGGAACGAAAACCAACATCGATCCCGCCACGATGCCAGTTTTCGACAGGGCAGGTGATGAGAAGAAGGCGAATCGCCAGCCCCCAAATCGGAAGCGGCTTCAGCAACTCATCGAGGCTTGATCAGTTGGGCAGCGGCAGGATCATAAACGGTGGTAGGCGCAAACCATCACCAGCTGGCGAAAGGCGCCAGAATATATTCAGCGGTTCGTTGATGATGCCGTATTTGATCAGTGCAGGTGTTAATGATGCCAGAAGTAAGCAATTTCTATCCAAGCGTGTAAACACGCAGGAAGTAGTCCAGAAAGGCAGACAATCGCCAGCAGCAGGCCGTTCCGGTAGGCCGGTTTGGTACGCGAATGTGCAAGCCATCGGATAGCCGGAGCAAAGGCAGATCAGGTGGTAACGAAGGCTGCCCTCAGCGACGACCAATAGGTCTACAGTAGACATATTGCTAATGCTGTCAGCAGGCGACAGTCCCAGCATTTATGACAGTAAAGCTGAAATTTGAAGATTTTTATAATTTTATAAATAGAGGTGAGAGTCGCGCTCGTTTCCGGATCGCTACAATAAATCGGTATACGGCGGATTTTTAATATTCGCTCGGCGAAGCTGATTTTCAGGACGGCGAAAATAAAACAGCAGCAGCAACCAAACACAGTGGATGCCGATAACCACTTCGTCCCGGACGCAGACGGCGTTTGATATTGACGGACATTTGGGACGGCTCCAGCGGGTTAGTAGGCTGTCTTTTCCGGCCAGTCGAGGCACACTTCATCACCCCGGCGCAGGGCGGCGCAATGTTGCGCGCGGCGCCTGCAGGCACTGGCTTTGATGATGCGGCCGCCCATTTGTACGTGATAAACCCGCAGCCGCCCTAAGTACGCAATTTCTTTTACCGTGCCCTTTCGCCTGGTTGTGGGTATCGCGGTGCGCGGGTTTTCTTGTGTAAACTTATCTCGACGGATGCTGACCCAGATGGTTTGATCGATCTTCGTCGGAATTTTGGTCGGTGTGATTTTGCTGGGCAGTTTGTCACATTCGATTAGGTGTCTTTTCGTCTGGTGGGAACTACTTCCTTCAAAAATATTGGTTTCGCTGATAAAATTCGGTGTAAAGCGGTTGCTGGATAATCATAGATATTGTTGGTGTATCCACTGTTGCAGCCTTTACCGTCGGACATAATCGCTACTATCGGAAGTTAGCTATCGCGGCTTTTTCCTGGTCAGCGGTAAATCCGTTGATGCAGGTTACACCCACTTTTTCCAAAGTATTGACCAGTTCAAGCTGGGTTTGCTGGCGCAGTTTTTATCCAATGCACCTAAAGGTTCGTCCAACAGCAGCAGTTTCTGACGCTTCAGGGAACGTGAGTGTTACACGCCGTTGCTGGCCACCCGAGAGTTGCGTGGCTGGTGTTTGGCGGCGCTTTGGTCATTTGCACCAGGTGAGCATTTTCGACCCGCGGCATTGATTTCCATCGGCGCAATTTGTCTTGTTTCAAACCGAATGATGTTCTGTCAACTCGTCATATGGGGAAGAGGCGTAGCTTTGGAACATCATGTTACCGGACGCTCAGGGGCGCGAGGGCGGGTAATATTCTTACCGTCCAGGATGATGCCGCCTCACTCGGGTCGGCGCCGCCAGCATGCGCAGCAGGGTTGATTTTCCGATGCCGCCGGAACTGCCCAGTAAGGCGAAAATTTGCTGTTGGATGTCAAGATTGATTTATGGACGGCAAAAGTGTGCTGCTGAATTTTTTAACCAGGCTTTGATTTGCAGATAGGCTAGCGGCGTGGCTCCCAGGTCATCTTTAATGTCTGCAAAACTCGATACTGGCTGGAACGTGGAACTCGAAGAGGTGAATACGGGTCGGTCGCACAGGTTGAATATCCTTCCGGTACGAATACGTAAGGTGTTCTAAAAACCGCCCACAGTATTGGTTGATAAGCCTTGGGGCAAACAAATTGTCCTGTGCTGGTGATATTTTGGGTTGTATAGTTTGTTTCAGGGACAAATGCAACAATCCCATACATTGTTTTTTAGCCCGATAATTGAAGCCTATGGTTGGTTTTTGAAAATATCCTTTTTTCGCTCTTTGCTCCTAAATTTAGGAAATTAATAAATCGATTGTAAGCCCTGATAGCTGCCTTGTCTGATTATATAAATATTTAACAATATGTTTTATTGAGGTCAATGTAATTGGTACATATGCATTGGTAGTCGTTTATTTTTCTGACGGCCTTTATTTCAAATATTCCGCCAGTCCGCGCTTTGCGCAACACGCAGCTTTGGGTATTCGTGGCAGCCGCCGACGATGCCGTTGTGGCAGGGCCTGTTCGCGGACGTAGTCCAGTTGCCCATTTCCTGTCCGCCAACGCCTGCTCAGGCTGGTCAGGTACATCAGCGGGTGGATCGGAGTGCAGTCCATCGCTGTGATTGAGGCATTCATGGATTTGACGAACACGTCGCGGCAGTCGATAGCTGGAGAAGCCGGCTTCGCACACGCCCGCGATGATATGCCTGATGCCTTGTCCTCGCGGATGGCGGCGTAGAGTGAATAGCGTTGTGTTCCACCGTATTTAGCTGTATTGGGCAGCTGTCTGGAAGCGGTTTCTGATGGCGGCGGTGTCGTCTATCAGGGCGTTGTGCGCAATCTGGCTGCATCAGGCTCAAGTCGAGTACGGTTTGTTTGACGCCCAAATCCTGCGCGATCCAGCGCGCGTTCCGCCGGACGGCGGTTGCCCGTATTGGAAAGTGATGGCTTGACGTTTTCGCGCCGTAGGTTTGAATTACCTGAATCAGGCAGGCAGAACCTGACCGCTTTGAAGATGACCGCTTGCTGGTCGGAAGCAGGAATCCCAGTTTTGCAATGCGAGGTTTATAACTGCGTGGTTGGTGTAAACTGATGGATTATAGCGGATTGGCATATCGCCGTTAATCGGCGGTGAATGCCGGCTTTCCAACAATGGAAACAAGAGGAAAGCAATGTCGGCAATTATTTATTTCAATTATCGTGGCCGTTTTAGTGATTTGGGTCACGAGCGCTTTTCGTTGGAGGAGCGCGACTGGCAAAGAAAATGATTGCGAAAAGCGTTTCGGCTTGGGACCTCAGCTTCCGTATCCAAAAAAAGACAGAGCTATCCGAATAACGGCAAACAAAGGTTTCAGGCTGTCTGAAAGGGCAAAACCGGCTGTCGCATCGACTGCCGCTCGTCTTGAGTTTTCCACTCCCTTCAGACCATACTATGGCAGGCAAACAAAGTTTAATTGTCGATGAAACGGGTAAACCGGCCCAGCCTCTGTCTTCAGACGCCTTTTCCGGCCGGAAGAATCGGCTGCTAACCAATTGTTAAAAATATCAGGAGTATCACCATGGAACACAAACTTGCCAGAACTACTTATGCCTTGATGCTTTGAACTGCACTTGTCCAAAAGAAATCTTTGGAATACCATCACGGCAAACACCATCAAACCTACATCACTCAATCTGAACAACCAAATCAAAGGGTACTGAATTTGAAATGCCCTTTGGAAGAAATCATTGCGCAAAATCTTCCGGCGGCGTGTTCACAATGCGGCCGCAAACTGAAACCACATCATTGCTGGCTTACCTCAGCGCTGGCGCAAGCTCTTCCGGCGAACTGGCCGCCGCTATTGATGCGGAATGGGGCAGTTCGAAGCCTTCCAAAAGCGTTCGACGTCAGCGCCGGTACTGGTCACGGCATGGCTGGTTAAACGCCGGGCCGGCGAATTGACGGTATCCACCCCAACGCCGCCAATTTCAACAGCGCGACAACACCTTAGCTGACTTGCGTGACGTATGGGAACACGCCTACTGCATCGACTACCGCAACAGCCGTCCGAATCCATCTGAACGGCTTCTGGGAAATCGTAAACTGGGGACGAAGTTGCCCGCCGTTTTCGCCGCCTAAGTTTCGATTTGAGCACTTACAGGCCGATCTGACAACATGTTTCAGACGGCCTTTTTCCTGTGCCGTTTATCCGCAGCGAGACTTGCAACAGGCGGCAAAGTCAAAATATCCAGCGGCATCTCGTCACACAAATCGGCAGGCCAGGTATCCGATCCGCTCGCGCAACGTGCAGCTACGAGGCCACATGACGGTTTTCATCTCGCATCTCCTGCCTGCTCTCCATATCGCGGCTCCGCATCGCCGACATAAAGGCAATCTCTTGCGGGTGCACATTGATTTGTTCGCAGGCGGTAAAGCTATGGGCTCTGACCAGTAGGTTTGAGAAGCTACGTCAGGCGGGCCTCCATGACCACCGTCTGCGGCGGGACAGAAAAGCCGAGTTTCGGTACCAAACGGTCGGTAAACTCGGCTTTGTTGCGATACGCCCACTTTCAGGCGCGCGCCGGTTCAATTCGCCAATCAGTTTATTGACTCCGTCGAACAAAACCGTGTCGCGGTCAAAACAACGCTCGTATTCGGCCAGATATTCCCTCGCGCCACCGGCCGTATTCGAGATGTTCCTTTACCTCATGCCCGCGCGAGATCTCGAATCAAACCGCCTGCGCCGCGACTCGGCAACGGGGCGGATATCTTCTATACTTTTCTCCGGCAGGCCACGTGCCTGCGCTGTCAGCACCAGTGCACCGCCCAAACTCAAAGCGGTGTCATGCCGTGACCGTCGAGATCGAATAAAACAGCCTTAATCAGGCCCATCAACCTAATGGAAACCGCCGCCCGGCAATCGCGGCCGGACGGCAAACATTACCGCGACGTCACCACCTGCTGCGCAGCACCGTATTTTCTTTACCAATAGGCCCAGCATCAACCCCGTATGCCGGAAGGAAAAACAGCGTACAGATAACCAGTTTGAACAAATGATCCACAACCGCAATCTGAGGCCGAATTTCTTTCCCGCCAGAAGGCATCCGTATCCGGCACATGAAGGCAATCGCAAAGAGAGCGCGAGGTATCGACCGCATTGCCGACAAAAGTGAGGCCGTCGCGCCACCCACCGCTCAGACGGCGTAAACGGTCGAAGACAATATCGAGCAACGGCGGCGTAGGCAGGCAAAACTGGCGGCGGCAATGCGGAATACCAAACCGTCAAACGCAATAATGCCGCCGTCCCCTGCCAGATGCCTTGGTGGAAAGTCACGGATATGGCGCCACGACGCAGGAGTGCGGGAAACATGGAAGAAAACCACCCGCCGCGCAGGCCTGCGGCCGAATATGCGGACGGTCAACGGTGGCATGATAGGCGGAAAACCCAATGCATAGGTGGAATGCACCTCATGGCCGCTGCTGCAGGTATTAATGTAATGGAAACTGCAGGTAATTGCGGTGTAACGCTGAGCGGTACCCGGCGGCGATATGAAAGAAACCAGCCGAACAACGCCTTTCGCTGCTGGCGAAACGCTGAATCCGCGTATATCCGTGATCATAGCATACTGCGCTTGAGCGGGCGTACGTTCGCGCCAATTGTTCGCTGAATTCCGTCCCTCCTTGCCGTAATATGGCAAACGGATGGATGGCAATCCGCCGCGCGGGAAATTCGCCGAACACTTCAATATACTTCTGGCTGCATCAGTCCGATTAAATCCTTCATGCGATGATTATTTGACGCAGTCTTTCGTGGAAATCACCGTGATTGCGTGAAGCTGAACAAGCACAGTTTGACGATTTGAAGTTGCTCACCATTTTCAGGAATATAGCGTACGTGTATGGTGTGCAAAATCCGCTGACCGGTCATCGGGCACAGGCTGGTAAATTCAGGGCAGATGAATTTGACGTGAAATAATCGTTGTCAGGATGCTTATTGTCGAATGCTTCCCAAAACTTCCGGCGCATATTCGGTTTTTGTATTGGGTGTGCGATTGCCGGCGCGGCGTGATGCCACAAACTCTTTCAGAAGAGCGCGATCGCAAGAAAATTCATAGTATTGTGGGAGGTCGCGATCCACAGCCAGGTGTTGAGCAACGGATTATGTAAACCAGGAAGCGGATTAAATTCAAACCGGCAAAATGTTGCATCTTTGCAGCATTGCTCGAGCTGCCTCAGCTCGTCTGTCAGCGATGCACGTCCGATGTTTCTGGCAGGTCATTGGTTTTCAATAAAGCCGGTTTGCGGAAATATCCGGAATCATATTTTTCATCTGATATGGTTGGATAATATAAAACTACAAGTCATTACACGTAATGACGATATTTAATTACCTGAAACACATCGGGTTTTATAAAAGTAAAACTCTTCTTTGACAACATTGAAAATAACAAACAAAAACCGCTCAAATTTCTGAGGAAAACAGAGGCCATAAAATGCACTGTTTGGCGTTTGCGAGAAATGGCGGGAAAATATCACGCTATCCACGCACTCGAAAGAAGAAAATCCCAAGCAATCAAAACACATACTTGGCTTAAGTATAAAATTTGCAGGTAAATTCGTCACGCCGCGCGACTACACGCCATTACATAAAGCGTTAGCGGCGTTTTATCAGAACCAGAATTGAAGAGAGTAAAGAGCAGGCCCAATGGCTGGTATCAGGAAGAAATCGCACGGCGGAACAAGTCAGCAGGCGCATCGGCCGGGGTTGGAGCAGCCATCACCCCCGAACACGTTGCCCGCATGCGCGTTTGCAAAACCGCTTCACCGAAGCCTTCGACATTGCCATACACACCGCCGCCATCATGCGCCGCGACATGGCCGAATACGATGCCAATCCCGCCAACTACACCCAATCTTGGGCTGCTGGCACGGTTTTATCGGACAGCTAGAAACTGATTGCGGTGGACACCATCAAACGAACAAACGCTACTCTGGCCTTTCCGGCTGGATGGTTTGCACGGTATGCGTGCAATTCGGCTCATGCCCGACCAATCCATGCACGAGAAAACCTCTGTGCCCATTGATTGGAAGAGTCGTACACCTTTCCTGAAACAAGCGGATGCCCGCGAAACTCGATTTGCTGTCACCGCTTTGGACGAAGCCCGCCGCCGCAGGCGACAATGCCAAAGCTGCCGAGATCAGGCAAAGGTAGAATCGACAACTGCGAAACCCGTACGTCAGCGATTTATCGGCCGACATCGATGCCGGTTTCGGCGATGGCGGAAGCCACGACCTGCTGGCGATGATTGAAGCCGGTGCGCTTCAGCTGCATCCAGATTGAAACCAGGTATCCGACGAAAAACAATGCGGCCACCAAGACGGCAAAGCAACCGTTCCCCATGTGGACTCTCCTGGCCAAAGATCACTGCCGCCGCGTTGCCTTTGCTTGGGTGGGCGTGGACGACGGCGTGATTGTCGCCCGTACCGGCTCTTTGGTGCACAGGCCTGACCAAACAACGCCTTCTCACACACGGCCGGCGATTTTGGGCGACCAACACAACAGCTTCTTTGGAAGGGCCGAAGAACCACCGACCTGAGCCAAAGCTCAAAGCCGGCGACGTGATTGTAACACCAACGGTAAAACCATCGAAACTGACCCGCCTGCCGAGCAACCTTTTCCACCTCAAAAGGCACAGGCGTGAGACCGCAGTGGTGCTGGATCAGTCACCGCCAGCGGTGCGACTTGCTGTGGATTGAAACCGAAAACCGCATGTCGCAGCCGAAATCAAAAATGACTCGACCGCGTGCGCGAAGTGATTCCGAACGCGAAACCGGTATACAACAACAGCCCGTCGTTCAACTGGACGCTGAACTTCCCGCCAGCAAGTATCTCGATGCTTGGAAAGATGCAGGCGACTTGTCCGCCTACGACCGCGCCAAACTGATGGAGTGCCGAACATGACGGCAAACCGAATTAGCGAAAGAAGCTGATTGACGCATCCGCGCTTCCGGCGCGGCGCGTCCGCACAGGCCGGTATTTTCCACCACCTGATTACCCTGCCGACCTACCACACCGCCGCCCTGTCGCCGACAATCTGGCTGAAAAGGCTACTTCGGCGACGAAGCGCTACGCTGGCTTGCGTGAAAGGCGTTCAGCGTCAGGAAATCACGCCAAGGCATCGCCACCGTGAAACGCAAAACATGGCCGGATCGACATCGGCGACAACCACTAAAGAATACTTTGCAGCGAGAAGCCGCGCCAGAAAGCGGGCGTGAGACAACACCACGAACCAGTTCCACTGACCCATGGTTGAAACAATAAGGTTTTCGGACGGCCTGCGGTCTTCTTCCATCCCTTCGCCGTCAGGCCACGTCTGAAAAAGCCTTTATCCTCTTTGTTCGCGCAGAAGTTGGGTTGTGCGGACGAAGTACAGGCTGTAGCCTGTATTGGTTTGTGAAGCGTAAACTCTCTGATTTGAGGTGCAATTGCGGCAACCTTTCAGGTTTGCCGCCTTGTTTACAGGCATATGTTTGAAGCATCACGCGCCGTCTGAAATCCTCACTGCCGCCTTTTTCGGACGGCCTCTCCGTCCAAATGACGGCGCAGTCCTCATCCAAATGCCAATGGCAGATTTCCTGATCGCCGTCCAGCAGCACGGGAAACCAGCTCGTTATATATATCTCCGGCAGCGGATCGTCGTCACATCCACCACATCCAATGCGAAAGGCGTCGCTCCTGCTGCAAAGCCGTCAAACGGTCGCGCATGGCGTGGCACAAGCCGCAGTGTTCGCGGAAACATCGAGTCAGCTCTATCATCTTTTTCCAATTCTCTTCAGACGGCACGATTATGGCGGGAAAGGCCGTCTCGAAAGATGGCTGCAAGCTGGCGATAGAACCTATAATGTCGCGTTTCCAACCTTTTTCTTTCCGCATTTTACGCTGAAAATCTCCACCTGATTCGACGGCGGCGCGGTCGCACGACCTGGCCGACCGTCAGAACATCCGCCTTTTCCATCCGCCCTGACAATGCTGCTTCGAGTTTCGCCCACCGGTCGAGTCCGCCTTCAGGGCGCGGGCTTATCAAAACGCGTCATGCGCTGTGACAAACGCCGCCCCGTCCGCCTATCCGTCGGGCTGGGAAGACTATCAGGCGCGCGCCTCCCTACGACCGCCAAAACCGGTTCTGCGGTGCCCACCCGTTAGCGGAAAAGCCGGCGTGCTGACCATCGAACACGCGCCCTGTCCAACAGCGTGTACTACGCCTATTTCGAACCCTATTCCTCCGAGCAGCACCTCCAACTCTGCTGGGCACGACGCGCGCGAAACAACGGCCTGTGCCATGAGCATGACTCGCAGCACCGTCGAAGGGCGCGACGTCAACCTGCTGACCATCCAGGCAGCAAGTCGAAAGCTTGATTTGAAAAATCTGGATTATCGCCCGCCAGCATCCCGTGTGGTTCGATGGGCGAACGCTCATCGAAGCGCCCGCTCTTCCGCCCGCCTGCTCGACCCCCAAGACTCCGACCGCGCGCGCCTCTGCTCGACAGTGCCACATTCTGCGTCGCTCGCCGAATGGAACCCTTCGACGGCCCGGCCTTTGGGCAACCTGCGCACCAACGCCGCCGGCGCAAACCTCAACCGCGAATCGGCTTGTCGCCGAACGCAGAGCGCAGCCCGGAAGTGGCTTGGTGTCCGCGAAAAATGCGTGAAACCGGCGTCGATTTATTCCTCTCGACATCCCACGGCGACGTTAGCACTGCACTTGGCTCGTGGCGGGAACTGAGCTGATGCCCAGCGCGCCCGCATTGCCATTGCGAGCCGTCACCAAAGCCGCCTTTGTTTCCGCCGCCAGCGATTTCCAAGACGAGCACGGCTACGAAAAGACCGGCCCGGCCAAGCCGACCTCTCCATGGCGACAAACTGTGGGCCCACACACCTTCGACTGCCGCCTACACGCTGGAAATGCCGTGGCTTGAGCGACAACCACAACCTCGCCCGACGACGATTTCGGCTGGAACGGCCAGCGGTCCCTGCGGTCAGCGAGGAAGCCGTCCTATCGGGCCATACTGAACGTCCTGCCTCGAACCTGCGCCCTTAACACAAACGCGTTTCAGACGGCCTTGAGCCGCACCATCGTCAGGCCGCCCAGTACCGAAAGAAACCAGAAGCGGAAAAGAAAAGCGGATTATGTATTACCGCATTATCGTGCGTCTGTCGCTGCAGCCGCGGCATCCGTCCTGGCTGAAAATCGCCAGATCGACCTCGAACAAAGCGGTAGGCGTGAGACTACATCGCCGCCGTCGTCTCACGTGCTGTTTTGCAGCTGGACACTGTAAACTGGCGGCAATACCTCGCCCACCTGGTGGCTGTTTGCCGCCCTGGGCATGCTGCTGCCGGCGGTGTTCGTCGCTCGCGGGCGAAGCGCGGTGGAGGCGGCAGGCACTGTCAGTCCGACGCCGCGCAACGGCTGTCGCTATTCATCAGTTTTTGGCCTCGTTCCCGCTGCTCGGCGAACAGCTGTCGCGCGCGCGCCTCATCGGCCTCGTCCTCGCATTTACCGCGCTGTTTTGCCTGCTGTGTGGAAACATGAAGGCGGGAAGAAAAGCGGCGGCTGGCAGAGTGCCGAGCTTGCTGCTGGCCGTTTGGGCGGGTTACGGCGTCATTGATGTCCTGTTCAAAGCAAGTGGCCAAAAGCGGTACGGCCGTGCACCGGCAACCTCCTCGTGGCTCTTTTGCCTGGCCGGCATCCTGATGCCTCGGCCGCCTGTTCTCAGCCAGCAGTAACGACGGCCTCCGGCATCGCGGGCGCCTGCTGCTCGGCTGCCCGAACTTCGGCAACATCCTCTCCTATATCCGCGCCCATCAGGCCATGTCCGGACAATCCCACGTCAGTGTTTGCCGGAATGTGAACATCGGCGTCATCGTCTCGCGGCACGCGCATCGCGCGCGGCCGCCTTCAAAGAAAATCAGCACCGTCAATGCGGCGGCATCGCTATCGCCGTCCGCGCCATCGCCTGCCTGTTTTACTGGCCGCAACTGGCTGGGTTATTGGGTATTGCCAGCTTTCGAGCGGGCATAGATGGGATGAGTAGAGGCCCGTCTGAAAAACACAATTTCAGACGGCCTCCCTTTAAACCGCCTCAACGGCGGCAAAGCAGCAATCCAATCAAACGCACCTTATTATCAACCGCATTTCAGCCTTGTTCGCAGAAATCTGTTTTGTCAGGCGGGTAAACATGGGCAGGCGCACAGCCACCGCGCCCAGCGCATCGGCGAGCGCATGTCGTTTTTGCGCATCCCAGCCATCGCCTTTGCGAACCGGAGTAATCTTCCAGCAGCCTCGCCGCCGTCAACTCACCGCATACTGCCATTCGATGACTTTCGCAAGCCGCCGCCACGCCCGCGATGAAAAACAAAGAGAAAAACAGGCAAGGGTGAGGGCGGCGGAAGTTTCGCGGCGCAACAGCCATCTCTCGCCATCGGACAGGCGTAGAAAACCGGATGATGGCGGCCGACGCGGTCGAAACGGCTGCGTCTCCTTCGCCCGCAAAACCGGGGCAAGCAGGCGGTTTGGCCTTGCAATCGAAGGGCACGTCTATGGCAGAGGTGTAGTGCGCGCCGACGGTGTGCATAATCAGCCAGAAGCCCGCCGGATACATAAGCCCAGATTACGGTTGAAACGGAAGCGGCGGTGAGGTGGCGATAAAGCGCGAGCAAATACGGTGAAAGTGGGGAGGTTTCATGTACCAACGGCGCGGTCGGACGGGTTATGCTGACCAGACGATGGAGTGTGGCAATGAAAACGCGAGAAGAGGGATGATGTGAGTTTTTGCATGATTTTTGCTTTATAAAGTGAGTAAATATGGGAAATGGTTTTCAGATGAGCTTTAGGCGTTGATGATGCGTTTATAGAGGTGGTGTAATCCGGTGCGCAGCTATTTTATGACGACGTAGAAAACTGTATGGAAGTTGTGCTACTGCGTATACACCTTAATTATGCGATAAAGAACGCGGGTTGCTCGCCGAACGGCCCGTCTTAGCGCCGCCCGTTGCCGTGTACCTGCCCCAACACGCCGCAAAGGGGCTGCAAGCCAGATAAATAGGGCGATTTGTAGGCCGTCGAAAGGGCGATAAAGTGAGGCAGATACAGCGCGGCGTCGGCGATATCGGTGATTTCGTTCGATAGTCGTCAGTGCCGACTGTTGGCGAACTCGCGCGCATATTCCGTCCACGGCGTTTCAACGCCGCGGACAAACAGCCACACGGCGCTAAACAAGGTAGGAACCTGCGCGAGCGACAATGGCAGCCCGACCGCGACCGATACCGCGCAAGCCGCCAGCGTAATTATGGTTTGTGGTTACACCCGGGTTATGAAGCCGGTCGCAGCGGCGTAGCGGGTTTTGGAATTGGGTTTGGAGAGATGCTCGTGGTAGAGTGCCGTCTGAAAATAAAAATAAGGCCGCGATTATAGGGTAGTCACTGTATCCGCTTGTTTATAGTGAATTATTATGTTGGCTCGCCTGCCGTACTATTTGTGGCTGGTTCTTCGGCTCGCCGCTCTGTCCTATCGAATTTAGTCCACTATATTCCATTAATCCGTGCAATATGCAGGCCGTCTGAACGCCCGGAATCAAAACAATTCTTGAAACTCTATATGTTTATCTCGGCGGCAACGCGGGCAGCTCCATTATCATGCGACATCCGTTTTGTTTCGTTTGCGATAACTATGAAGAGGCTGTCCCTGCGTTAAGGTTGCATGGTTCGGCGATGGTCAGTCCATCGACGGCTTTGTGGTCGAATGGGCGATACGTGATATTACCGTCTCGAACGGCCGCCGGAGATGAAGGCCGTCTGGAAAGTACGCCGCGCCTGTATTTCGCCAATGTCGGCGGCTGTTTGGCGGACGGCTTGCGTAGCGCGCATTCGGCCTGTTTGCCGCCGTAGACTTGCCAGCCGACCTAGCCCGAACACCTTTTGCAGGTCATGCCAGCAACATAAGACAATCTGAAATACGTAGACAACCTGTTGCCCTCGATCGCGTCGGCGACACCGCATCATTTTGACACGAATCCGCACGGCAGGCCGTCTGAAATCGGCTTTTCAAGGCTACTCGCCGATTTAGCGGATTGACTGCAAACGGAAAAGACACGGCTTCGCCCCGCCATACTGGTTCAAAGCGGATTAGCATCAGAAAAGGCCGTCTGAAAGCCGATGGTGGCTTTCAGACGGCCTTCATGCTCAAAAACCATTTAGGGCAAACGGATGTTGCAGCAGGATGGCTTTCGCCGCGGTCCGCCTGTGGAAATGATGGCGACCGCGCACCGCAGACTTCCTCAATCCGTTTCAGGTAACGCTGGCGTTTTTCCCGGCAACGCGTCGTATTCTTTACGCCGAAAGTCGATCTTCAGCCGGCAGCGCTCGCAAATCGGTTTGTATTTTGGCCACGGCATCTGCGCCGAAAGGCAGGATGTCTATGGTTTTGCCTTTCCGAATTCACAGCCGGTGCAGACTTTTTGATTTCTTTCGATACCGTCCATCACGTCGGAGTCTTGGTGGATGCCATGCCGGTGATGCCGTTAATCTGAATCGAGCGTTTCAGTGTGGCGGCATCAAACCAGCCGCAGCGGCGCGGACGGCCGGTTACCGAACTGAATTTCATTGCCGCGCTGCGCCAAACTCGCGCCGATTTCTCTGTCGAACACCTGGTCGGGAACGGGCCCGAACCGACGCGGCGGTGGTGGCCTTTATTTACGCCCAGCACATATTGCAACATATGGGCGGAACGTCTGAGTTCGATGAGTACCGCGCCGGGCCGAACAGTTGGACGAGGTAACGAAGGGTAGGTGCCGTAGTCGATGTCGAGCAGGGTGCCTTTGCGCTTCGAACAGCAGGGCGCTCGCCGCTGGCGTCGTACAAGGTGGGCGACATCGTGAATCATCGGCAGGACGTGCGCTTCCAGCCGTTGATTTTCGCCATGATTCCGTCAAAGCTGACCGGGGCGGCATGGTGGTGGCCCTTCGAGCTGCTGACGTTGTAGAGTCACGCTGGCGCGCAACTTTTCCGCCAGTTTTCATCGAACGAATCCACCACCCGCACGGCGCATGGCGGGCGACTTTCGTCTTCGTAAGCCGCCGCCGATGCCGCGGCCGGTCGCCGATGATCGCCTTCGACGCCTCCGCGCGCCTGGTCCAAGGCAATGCAGTAGGCAGGATGAGAGCGGCGGTCGGCGCGATTTTCAGACTTTTGACCTATCCACGTTTTTCATCGCCTGCAGTGCAACTCAGCCCGTCGATTTCGCCGCAGGCGTCTTCTGGGGAAACCATACACGCCGGAGCTCGAGGAAGCAGTCCAGTTTTGGCAGCAGGATGCTGCGCGAATCAGGCGCAGATGGTTTTTGCCGCCGACAACCAGCGTGTGGCCGGCATTGTGCCCGCCCTGAAGCGGACCACGCTGCCGGATCGCTCGGCCAGCCAATCCACAACTACCTTTGCCTCGCTCGTCGCCCCACTGCGAACCGATGACCACCACGTTTTGCGCCATACTATATTACCGCTGTTGAGCTGAGACAGCATGTTAAGGCTGTCTTGACAGCGCTCAATCGCGAGCGACGACCCATTTCTCCGTCCTGTTTCAGCAAACGAGCGAACCATCGCGCGTGCTGTTTGCCTCCATGCCGTAATCGACGACCACCGTTTCCCTCTCGGCCCGCAGGCGGGCAATTTCTTCCGCCGCATCGGCCGCATCGGCCAATGCCACCGCATCGCCGTGCGGCGTTCGCCTTGGGGTAGGCGGCCGAGGAACTTGCGCAAGTCGAAGCTGAAGTCGGTGGCCGGACGGCTGCGGCCGAAATATCCGCCCAAGCCGTCGTAGCGTCCGCCGCGCGCCACCGCATCGTGCCCGTCGCCGCCGTAAGCCGCATAAAGCAGGCCGGTGGTAGTTATCGACCCGCATTCGCCGCAAAACTCGATGTGAACCACGCGTTGCGGGAAGGCTTGCAGACGGCTTCCAGTTCGTCCAATACTTTGCCGATTAAAGACAAATCCGGCAGTTTTTCCCGTGCCTGCGCCAATATTTCGCGGCCGCCGTACAGCGTGGGCAGCAGGGAAAACGCTTTGCGCCACATACCGTCCAAAGCCCAGGCTTCCACCCGTCTCGCGACGGCGGCCATCGTTTGTCCTGCATCATAGCTAACAGCGCTTTCCGCCTGCTGCGGCGACAGTTCGGCCGACGCAGCCAGTGCGCGGGAATACGCCGATATGGCCCAAAGACAGCAGCACGTCGCCGAGTCGGCCAAAAACTGTCCAGTATCAGGCCGATGATTTCGATATCGGCCGCAATGCCGTCGAAACCGTAAAGCTCGGCACCGGCCTGCAAAGGTTCGCGGCTGTTGAGAAAGCCTTCCGGACGGGCGTGCAGCACCGAGCCGGCATAGCAGCAGGCGGTTGATGCCTTGATGGCCGACAGCAGGTGGGCGTCGATGCGCGCCACCTGCGGCGTGATGTCGGCGCGGATGCCGAGCTGGTGCCGCTGATTTGGTCTACACAGCGGATGGTTTTCAGGACAGTCCCGAATCGATATGGGTCAGCAGCGAATCGCTGTACTCCATCAAAGGGGATGCACGAGTTCGTAGCCGTGCGAGCGGAACAATGCCAATAATTTCTCTTTGCACTTTCAGCTGACGTGCGCCGCTTGAAGGATATCGGCGATATATTCTGGTAGTTGCCAAGACTGCATCATGATTGGTTTCCGACGCCCGAGCAGGCAAACCGCCTGAATCCGTGCGTCTGTCGGAGTTTTTAAAAGCCGCACTTAACATAAAAACAAATTTTGCAGACGATTGAATCATGCTGAAATTTAGCCGTGCCTCAGGCCGCAGATATGCCGTTTATTCACGTTTGCGCCAATTCCTCCGCCGCTTTTTGAACCATGTCCGGCGTGAGTTTGTTCAGGCAGATCGGTGTGTCCCAGCGGGCATTCGCGCTTTGAAGCAGGGCGAGCATTCGAGGTGCAGGCTGACGATTTTGGCTTTTGGGCTCAAGGGCGGGGTGTGGTCAGGGGCTGGACGAGCCGTAGGCGGCGACGAGTTTGCGGTCGAGGGCGGCGGCGAGGTGCATCAGGCCGCTGTCGTTGCAGAACGACGGTGTCGGCGCAGGAGAGCAGGTCAATCGCTTCGGAAAGGTTGGTTTTGCCGCAGAGGTTGGTGCAGAGGCCGTCTGAAAGACGGTTGATTTCTTCGGCGATGTCGAAATCTTTTGTGAGCCGAACAGCCAAACCTGCCAGCCTTCCGCCAGATAGCGGCGGCCGAGTTCAGCGAAAATGGCGCGCAGGCCAGCGTTTGGCGGGGCCGTATTCCGCACCCGGACAGAAGGCGAGAACGGGTTTGTCGGTGTCCAAAGCCGTATTTGAGCAAGCGCGGCGGCGCGGCTTTTCGGGGAAATGGTGAAACGCGGGTTATCGGAATGTCCGTTGAAGTCCGCCTGCGTCGGGTGGGCGAGGGCGGTGTAGCGGTCGACCATCAGGGGCAGGGCGGCTTTGTCGAGTTTGCGGATGTCGTTGAGCAGCAGGTAGCGCGATTCGCCGACGTAGCCGGTGCGCTGCTTGATGCCGGTGGCGAAAGCGATGAGGGCGGATTTGAGCGAACCGGGCAGGACGATGACTTGGTCGTAACCTTGTTTGCCCAGTTCGCGCCCGATGCGCCAGCGTTTTTCAGCTCCAACGCGCCGTGTCCGAACGGGTTTTCAATAACGCGGCTGATTTCGGGCATACGCTCGAACACCGCCATCGACCATTTGGGCGCAAATGCGTCTATGGTGCAGCCGGGATGGAGTTCGTGCAGGCGGCGGTAAAGCGGCTGGGTCATGACGCAGTCGCCAATCCAGCTCGGGGTGATGATAAGGATTTTTGGACATGGTGGTAGGGCGTTTTTGTGTTGCGCGATATTGTATAGTGAAATAGAAGGGCGGGTATACGGCGCTTGCCGTACCTGCCGCCTGCTGTGAAAAACAAGTTTGTCCGCGCTGCCGTTGCTGCCTGCTGTTCGGAAACGGGGAGGCCGTCCCGAAAGTGAAAAATATCTAATTAAGGTTAAATTATGCTAACATGGGCCGCAATTTTATTACATCTGTTTGACTGAATAGAATATAAATATGAAATGATGTTTTTCCACGCCGAGCCGTCGGAGGAAATGGATGAACGCTGCTGGACGAACCCGCGTCCCGCAGTATCGTCCGCGGCGTGGAATGGATTATGGAGGGTCTGTTCCGCGAATACCCGCTGTCGTGGATGAGGATTGCCTTTATTTTGCTGGCCTGCGAATGGGCGCTGACTTCTTTGGCGTCAGCATCTCTTTATTGCCGGGATTGGTACTGCTGGTCATATATATGCTGTTCAAAGGCGGGCGGGCTTTTTGATGGCGGCTTCGATACAGGAGCATGAAGAACGCCCGCCCGGCATCGGCCAGATGTTTTTGATTTTGGAAGGCAAGGTATTCGAATTCATTCTGCTGCTGATCCTGCTGTTCTTGCCGCCGCCGCATGGGGGTATCTGCTTTACGGCATAGCGAGCTTTGGGTTTGTGGAGCCCACTCAGCGGAATGGCCGATATTTTTATGTTTTTATTGTGGTTTTTAACCGTTCAGCAATTATTGGGCTTTGCACCGGTATTGGTGTTTATCCAGGACGAAACGCCGATGTACCGCCATTATCCAAAGCGTCAAAGCCAGCTTCAAAAACATCCTGCCGCTGACTTTTGTCCGCCATCACGCAGGGATTGCTGATGGCGGCGGCATTTTGGCTGCTTGGTCGGCTGCTCGGCAACATTCCGGGCAAGGCGGTTACCTATATTTTTGTCGCCGGTGGCTGTTCTTTTCGATGGTGTCTTATCTCACCACCTATGCCGCCTACCGCGATATATGGTTCGAACCGATTGAAAGCGACGGTATCCAAACCGGCTACCGCTGAATATCCCGCTCTTAACGAAACAGGCCGTCTGAAGCATTCAGACGGCCCAGTCCATATCGGCGGCAAAATCAATAACCGTGCGGTTTTGATTTCGCCTTCCAGCTTGTAAATGGTGCCGCAATAGGGCACCTCGATGGTGCCGTTGGATTGGATGGGCAGGAAAACGCGCGGGTGGCAGTTCCAAGTTTCGTTGCGCGGGCCGCTGCAATGCAGGGGCAGGTCGTGCGGGGGTAATGGTTACGGTTTCTTGATTCGGGTTGCTCGTGACGAGTTCCTTTCGGGCAGGTTTGTGTGCCGTTTGTTTACGGCATACGCGGCCGTTTCATGCAGGCGAAACGGCGGCAGAGGCCGTCTGAAAAGGATATAATGCCCGCTTTCGACGGCCTCCATCCCATGCAGCTTTCGATTTTCGGATTTCGACCTTCCCGAGACACCGATTGCCCAACAACCGCCCGCCGAACGCGGCGCAAGCCGCTGCTGTCCGGCGTTGCCCGGCGAACCCTTGCGCGACGAAATGTTTTCCGTCCTGCCGCAACTTGTGGTAGGGGCGACATATGGTGTTCAACAACACCAAAGTCATGAAGGCGCGCCTGTTCGGCCAAAAAGCCAGCGGCGGAAAAATCGAGCCCTCATCGAACGGGTTTTGGACGCAGCACCGCGCTGGCGCACATCCGTTCTTCCAAAATCGCCCAAGCCCGGCACGCGGCTGCTGTTCGACGGCGGGATAGGGGCGGAAATGACGGCGCGCGAGCGAACTCTTCCGCCTGCATTTCGACGGTGAAGAAACGGTTTACCGCCTCCTCGAGCAGCACGGCCAGCTGCCGCTGCCGCCCTATCTTGAACGTGCGTCCGACGGCGATCGAGAGCCGTTACCAAACCGTGACGCCAAACACCGAGGCGCAGTGGCTGCGCCTACCGCAGGCCTGCACTACCGATACGCTGCTGGCGGAACTCAAAGCCAAAGGCGTGCGCCTGGCGGAGGTAACGCTGCATGTCGGCGCAGGCACGTTCCAGCCTGTGCGGACGGAGAACATCGCCGAACACAAAAGTGCACAGCGAATGCGTACGACGTGCCGCCCGAAACAGTGGTGGCGGTGGAAGCAGCGAAGGCGGAGGGGCAAAAGTCTGGGCGGTCGGCACCACTTCGATGCGCGCGCGTGGAATGCGCCGCGCGGGAAACAGGCCGTCTAAAAGCAGGGCGGGGCGGATACCGATATTTCATCACGCCGGGCTACCGTTTCCGCGTTGCCGACCGTTTGATTACCACTTTCCACCTGCCGAAATCGACGCTTCTAATGCTGGTCAGCGCGTTTTCCGGCATAGGAAAATCCGGGCGGTTTACCGCCATCGCCGTGGCAAAAAGAATACCGTTTCTTCAGCTACGGCGACGCAATGGTGCTCGGGCGCAAGGATGATGCGGAATCCTTCTGATAGATGAAAAAGGCCGTCTGAAAAACGGTTTTCCAGACGGCCTTGTTTTCCCCGCTTACTTTCGAAGCAGCCAAATCAGGCGAGACGGCTGCCGCGGCAACGGCGAGCGCGGCAACAAACACGCCGATTCCGGCAAAACGCAGGACGGCACGTTGCCCTGCTCATTCTTTCAGGCCGGTTATCATCGGCGTAATCAAATCCTGCTTTTAAACAGGCGGTAAACAACGATCTACCGCGATATGCAGCTCCGCTCAGCAGAGCCAACAGGTTGAAAAATTCACATGGATGCGGTGAGGTTTCGCCGCCGTTTTCCAGCCAGCCGTTCAGATAACCGTGGTAAAGGAAACGTGGTTTTTCATCGGCGGCAAACAAGCCGGTCAGACGCTGGGAAAAACACGGCGCGCAACAGGGCAGTACCATCAACGCGCCCAACGGGTTATGCCCGGATGCGCCTGTTTATCCCAAGCTGCCGCGCAGATAGCTGCCGATTTGCATGGGGGCGGACGGGCGAAGACGCGCCGTGTCGCTACCCCAAATGCCCCAGCACGGCGGAAAACCAGCAGCGCAGTACCAGCAGGCCGACGCGCAAATGCTAGCCATCCAGCTGCCGCCGGTTTTCGCGCTGAACCACATGAAGGCGAGGGCGGCGGTCGGCGTCCAATGGAAAACGCGGACAGGCAAATCCCAGATTTTTGATTTTCTGCAGCCTTTATCGTCTCGATTTCATCGTTTCCGCCGCTTTTTCAGACGGCCTCAAAAGCGGTTTGGAGGCCGCCCTCTGAAAGCGGGCAGGGGCTTATTCGATATTCTGCACCTGTTCGCGCATCTGCTCGATCAGCACTTTCACTCGACCGAAGCCTGCGCGCATTCGGCGGCAATCGCCTTGCTGCCCAATGTGTTAGCTTCGCGGTTCAGTCCCGCATCAGGAAAGTCGAAGCGTTTGCCGACGCCGCCTTTTTGCTCGGTAACGATGCGGCGGACTTCGGCGATATGCGTTTTCAGACGGCTGAATTCTTCATCCACGTCGGCTTTCCGCATAAAGCGCGAATTCTCGCTTCAGGCGGTCTTCGTCGATATTTCCACTGCTTCGGCCAAACGGGCGCGCGTCTTGTCCAAATGCGCCTGCACTAGTGCGAAACAGTTCGGACAGGGCATCGACGATGCCGTCCATCGCCTCCAGCCGCTCCAGATATGTGCCTGAAGCTTTTTCCCCCTCGCGGCGCAGGGCAGCGGAAAAATCCTTCACCGCATCGGCCAACAGGTTTTGCACGGTACAGCGCAAACGTTTCCTGATCTTCGGCCTGGCTAGCCAGCACGCCGGGAAGCGCAGGATGTCGGCCACCGTCAGCTTGCCCAATCCGTCAAACCTCCTGCGCCATTTTTCGTTTAAGGCCAGAACCAACTCGGCCGCCAAATCCTGATTGACGTGCAGTTCGCCGCACCGTCTTCCAAAGCCTGAATCTGGATCGGCATTCGATTTTTCGCGCACGGCGGAGGCGGCGATGATTTCGCGCAGGCTGCCTTCCAAATGGCGCAGGTCGTCGGGCATTTTGAACTGCATCGTCCAAATAGCGGTGGTTTACCGCGCGGATGTCGAGGTTGATGCGTTTGCCGCCGCATTCGCCGGCCGCGTTGGCAAAGCCGGTCATACTGTGAATCGTCATGTTTTTACTCGTTTCTGTTTACGAGTGAAAGCAGGGACAATATAGCCATCCGCGTGTTATAATTTTTCATTTTTAACAGACAGGACACCCCAGCATGACCGGCTATCGCCCGCACATCCCGCGCCGCCGACGCTTTACGCGCCGTTAAAATCACTCCTCATTTCCTGCCGCACGCCGACGGCTCGGTTTTAATCGAATGCGGCAACACCAAAGTCATCTGCACCGCCAGCATAGACGAAAGCGTACCGCCGTTTTTGCGCGGCGAGGGCAGGGGCTGGGTAACCGCCGAATACGGCATGCTGCCCGCGTCCACCGCGACACGGATGCGGCGCGAGGCGGCAGCCGGAAAGCAGGGCGGGCGCACGCAGGAAATCCAACGCCTGATCGGCCGTTCACTGCGCGCGGCGGTGGATATGGTCAAAACTGGGCGAGGCGGCAGATACTGATGGATTGCGACGTCATACAGGCCGACGGCGGCACGCACCGCATCGATAAGCGGCGCATACGTCGCTGGCGTTGACCGTGAAAAACTGCTTTCGGACGGCCGATTGCCGAAAAACCCGCTGACCGGCAGCATCGCCGCCATATCGGTCGGCATCGTAAACGGCGTACCGCTGCTGGATTTGGATTATCCCGAAGATTCGGGCCGCGACAGCGACTATCAACGTTGTGATGAACGGCGAAGGCAAAATCATCGAAATCCGGGCACGGCAGAAGGCGCGCCGATTTGATTTCGACGACGGCCGAACTCATCAAACTGGCGCAAAAAGGCATTGCCGAACTGTCCGCCCTGCAGCAACGCACTGGCGAAGAATAAGGCCGTCTGAAACATGAAAATCCTGATTATCTTCAACAAACCCTGCGGCGTTATCTGCCGTTCAGCCCGCTGAAAAGCATCCGAGCCTGAAAAGACCATATAGATGCGCCCGGTTTTATCCGCAGGCCGTTTGGATACCGACAGCGAAGGCCTGCTGCTGCTGACCAATGACGGCGCAACTGCAGGCAAGGATTACCCAGCCCGCTTCAAAGTGGAAACCTACTGGGCGCAACTCGAGGCGCATACCGGACACTGACAAACTGCAACTGCTGCAACGCCCGATGGACTTAGGCGACTTTACCGCCTCGTCCCGCCAAAATCCGGCTGCTGTCCGAGGAAGAAACCGGCGGATTAGCGGCCGCGCAACCCGCCCGTGCGCGTCAGAAAAACCGTGCCTGATTTTTGGCTGAAATCAAAATCAGCGAAGGCAAAACCGCCAAGTCCGCCGTATGGCGCCGCCAAAAGCCGACTATCCCTGCCTGCGCCTCGATCCGCGTAGCCATGGCCGTCTGAACCTGTTTGACGAACAACTCGGCTTGGGAGAGTGGCGTTACAGCGAATCCTTGCCGTAAACAATTAGGGAAATACAGGAAAGAGGCCGTCTGAAAGCAGATTCAGACGGCCTTTTTAGCAATGAAGAGGGAACTTTGTTGAAGGGCAAAGTGGAAAAACGTTCTCGTAATTAGGATATATGAAACCCCATCATTCATTAAATAGGTGTATATCTAGGGCAGTGAATTTATCTCTGTAGCCAACCACTCTTTGGAGTGGTAAAGCTTTAGTTGATTCAACAGGAAGAAACTCCAAATATTTCAGCTTTAAATCATTCACTCTTTGTCGAAATTTTTCTGAAACAATCAAAAGAACATTTAGTCTCATGTTTAATATCAAATAAATCATAATCACAATTATCCAAAATACTTTATTTTAAGTAATTCATCAACTCCATAAAACTGCTCATATTCGCATTCTTTCTAGGTTTGCAACAGCTTCTATCTTTATTTATCTGTAGCCATCGCATAATAAGTTCGATTTAATGATATCTCTTGTTTTTCCATTCATATATTTTACAGGTTTTATTTGTAAAATATTTGTCTTCGATCCATCTAAACACTGCATAAATTCTGGGTAATGATATAAGGTAGTTCAGATAAACCACGCACTGATAGTCATATTCCTTAAATTGGAGATCAAAAATAAGATTATTAGGAAGCATAATACGCTTTCTAGTTATCCCTGCATACCAAGGAAGAGAACCATATTCCACCTTAAAATCATTCAATTGAAACGATGGAAGAAACTCCTCTGGCAGATAATTATTGTAAAATCCAACTCCGCATGGGACAGAATGGCTGATAGTCAAATAATAAAATTTCATAATTAAAAATCCTAAACTGAGACCTTTGTAAAATCTCTCAAAATCCCCTAAATCCACCAGGACATTTAGGGATTTCATCGAGCACCTTCTTCCAGCAAACCGCACAAAGCCAGCGATCGCCAAACATCATCGACCGCCTCACTCATTGAAGTTGGATCAGGTGATTGATTGGCAGCCGATCGAATCAGCACCTGAATCGTCAAAGAACCCGTTACCTTAGAGACCACCGCGTCCGTCCCGCCTCATCCCCTGTTGTCCATGTTTAAAGCCGTCCTGCTCGGCCAATGGCACAGCCTCCGATCCTGAGCTCGAACACAGCCTCATCACCCGCATCGACTTCAACCTGTTTGCCGCTTTGACGAACTGAGCATCCCCTGATTACAGCACCTTATGCCGCTACCGCAATTGGCTGGCGCAAGACGACACCCTGTCCGAATTGCTAAAACTGATTAACTGCCAACTGACCGAAAAAAACCTAAAATTAGAGAAGGCATCCGCCGCCGTCATTGATGCCACCATTATTCAGACTGCCGGCAGCAAACAGCGTCAGGCCATAGAAGTCGACGAGGAAGGACAAGTCAGCAGCCAAACCACACCGAGTAAGCGACAAAGATGCCCGCTCGGACAAAGAAAAACGCTCTCATAAACTCGGTTACAAACAACATACCCGTACCGATGAGGAAGGCTATATCGAGAAACTGCACATTACCCCCGCCAATACCCATGAGTGCAACCACCTGTCGCCTTTGTTGGAAGGCATTGCCGAAGGTACGACCGTCTATGCCGACAAAGGCTATGACAGTAAGGAAAACCGGCAACATCTGAAAGAGCATCGGTTGTTGGACGGCATTATGCGCAAAGCTCACCGCAACCGTCCGCTGACGGAAGCGCAAACCAAACGCAACCGATATTTATCGAAGACCCGTGTGTGGTCGAACAAAGCTTTGGGGACGCTGCACCGTAAATTCCGCTACGCCCGGGCAGCCTATTTTGGTCTGCTCAAAGTGAGTGCGCAAAGCCATCTGAAGGCGATGTGTTTGAACCTGTTGAAAGCGGCCAACAGGCTGAGTGTGCCTGTTGCTGCCTAAAAGGCGGCCGGATGCCTGATTAATCAGGTATCCAAGGGGATTAAGGGGGTATTTGAGTAGAATCAGTGATATTTGAAATGAAAAACAGCCGAAAAATCTTTAATTAGATTTCTCGGCTGTCGGGGAAAAAGGAATTTTGCAAAGGTCTCAAACTAAGTCTTTCCGGATATTTTTAACTGAAAAGGCCGTCTGAAAGGGAAGAACTTTTTAGACGACCTTGATATGTGTTGGTTTTTCAATCCAACCTACCCTACCTAATACCACCTATTAGCAGTGACATTTTTCTTCATATTTGGCTAAATCACTGATTTTATCTTTTTAAAGACACTAATTGTCTACATAATTTCTTGAAAATATACCGAAAGATTCGCAATCTCCAGCGACAGAAGCATAAAAACCATAGATACTGGATCAATTTCTTCCAAGGAAGAGAGTTTGCAAAATATTATCTATTTGATTTTCCATGATTCTATCAGCTACTTCATATGCTCATTATCAAAATAACTTTATCTAAAATAGATTCAAACTCTTTAAAATTTTTAAAAATCATCTTCATAAGACATCGACTATGGGCAATTTTATAGAGGTGCTTTGTTCCATTTTTGAGTTCTCGCTGGTATCTGTGTACTTAAACTAAAACCAATTAACTCTCCATAGGCTCACACCTATTGAATTTTCCAAATATCCGATCTGCCAAATTTCCTCATAGCAAAATACTCATAATTTTAGGAAATGCAATTGTTCTTCAAAAATATTTAACCAATTAAATATAAAATATTCTGTGGTCAGTACCCAAGGTCGATCGAATGGTGAATAATAGATTACAACATGCTCTCCTTGACATGCCTTAAATCTTTTAAATTTTATGAACATCAATTGATGCCATAGTTATTTTCACCAAATATAGAAATATGCAACTTTTTCCCCTTGATTTTATCCCAGTCTAGTGGTGGAACCAGCCCAAGGTATTTGATTTAAGTCTGAATCAATCCTTTTTAGCATCATTAATAGATAAGAATTTATTGATTTCAAATCATAATTTAGACATCCTTTCCCTTTGATACCAATAACTATCTTGTCCTCCAGGAAGCTAGATATGCTCCGTTTCTTGAACACACATTTCCTTTTTATCTCTATAAATCCTTCTCCAGTTAACATGGAATAGTTTGCTACTTTTTAGATCATAATCAATCCTCCAATGATTATATCCATCTAAAGATTGAGAACCTAAAACCTTCACTATCAGGTCCCATATATGAAATAAATGGTTTAGTTGAACCCTTCTAAACGAGTTTTCTTTTTATAGCCCTGCGTCGGGCTTCATTGCAACTAGTTGCATGTTCAATTTTTCAGGATGTCGGATCCATTTGACCAGTGCCACATTATTTTTGTCTCTGTTGGGTCCCAATCGGGTCCTGACTACAAACCGCCCGATTTCAGGGTCGCGTAATACCGAAACGGTTGTAGTGTAGCCTGCTTTCTTCGTCGTAATACTGACCTTGGAAGCAGTTTATTACTGTTGTCAGCGATAGAGACTAACTATATTAGGCAATTAGATAGATACTTTCTTTCACTTTCAATCAATTTTTCCATTGATATAGTAAGGGACAAAAAGTATTCAAAGTCATAACATAGTTACTCCATTTGCAGTAAATTCGTTAAAATATTTATCTTATCTTTTGTTATGGAAATTGTGTAGGGCACACCGTACCTTCCCAAATTTCTATCTCACCGTTTTGAACTTTGACTAATATTGTCTATTATTAAATCAACAGTATTTTGCATACTCCATGACATCTTCTTCCAGAAAATCTGCAATCATTTCATCGGATAATTTTAAATTGTTATGTTTGACTCTGCAGATGTTATTACTATCTATATAAAAATACATAAAAATCCTTTAATAAATCGGATATGCTGCTATTAATATCATATCCTTTTGATTAACATGTCCTGAGATTGTACAACACCGCTAGTTGATACTCGCAAGAAATTTATTTCCAATAATACAACCATTATGATATGCACTTTTAATCTCAGAAATTACTCGGCTTCGAGACCATGTTTAGGATAAAACGATGAAAGCTATCGTTTTTAATCCATTTTCCTTTGTGGAATCAGTACTTTCAACATTTCCTACATATACATGCAGATTCTTGTTTGAGCAATATTCTGTAATTTCTTTGCTCTAGTATTATGCCCCTAATTGATCCTTCATGATGAAACCCGCTGCCTGCCCTTTTACGATTAATTTCCCCATGAAAAATATGTTCCATATTAATTCTTGGATTGGCAACTTTTTCTTGCATGGAGTAAGTCCCGCATAGATCTATCCACCTGATTGGATTAGTGCATATTCATGAAATTATCACTACCGGCAAATCCAATCGGATCCTGACTCACAAACCGCCCGATTTCAGGATCGTAATACCGGAAACGGTTGTAGTGCAGCCCGCTTTCTTCGTCGTAATACTGTCCTGGGAAGCGGAACGGGATGTCGGCTTGAGACCGTCTGAAACGGTTTTCGTTACGGATTCACCTCATGCTTCGTACTCGGCTCGTCCATACGGCTTCGCCTTTTGCATTGTGCGCGGCAATCGGCGTGCCGAGATGGTCGGGTACTCGGTGTAGTTTGTCGCGTTCGAAGGCGGCTATTTCATTATGGTTGAGGGTAATGCTGTGCAGGTGGCTGCTGCCATAGTGGAGGTATAGCGGGAAAGTAGAATCAGGCAACTAGACAGATTCCTTTTTACAAAATCAAAACAGGCATTGATGGTGCCGGATACATCGAACCAACGCCCAAATACACTATCTTTTGCCGAAGCCAATGCCGCTTTTCTCGCACTTTCCAACTCCCGCTCCAACCTACCGATATCGATAAGCCGCACTCAAAAGTGCTTCTGGGACTGACGGAATGGACGAAAATTATTCTCACCATCAACACATTGGCCTGCTCAATAATCCTTATGATGATTTCAAACATCAACGGCCCGTAAAAGTCAGGATTACGTGTCAACTGTCTGAACGTCGTTCTAACCGGCGCACCTGCTCCAGGTATCAGGCAGACTATGCCCAGAATAGCTGTAGTTTGAGTTCGTTTCTTTCTTCTTCGGGGTTTTTATAGTTTTGGCGATATAAATCCCATCCTGTCGATGTAATGTCCTGAATGCCCGCAACCACATTCAACGGCGGGATGGCTGTCGCCATATCTAGAAGCAGTTTTTAACCGCCTCTTCTTCCTGTCTGGTCAATGTGATACCCATAGTTTAATCGTCTCGTAATCCATCGAGTCTAGAAGCAAAATCAATCACTTCTGAAAGTTTATCCTCCGGTATTTGCAAATCAACTCCGCTAATTGACTATCAACCGCCTTTGCGGAGAAATCCTGTTCTAAAATCTTCGATGGAAGGCAAAATCGACAGGATCTTCGGAATAGCCGAAATAACGTCTGGCGGGACGATATTGATATCTTTCAATACTGCCCTTCCATTTGTATCCAGCTTACCCGTATATTCCTGGCGATGCCGGCCGGGGCGGTTTGGATGAGGCCGGCTTCTTTGAGGTCTTTGAGGGATTCTTTCAGACGACGTGTTTGGGTGGGTTCGTCTGTCGGCGGTTGTTGGCAACGGTTGCGTCACGGTTCAGGCTTTTTGGCGAGGGCGAGTGCCTGTTCAAGTCGGGCGATGGTTTCGTCCATGTCGAACACTCTGCCTTCGGGGGTTTTGCCGTGCGCGCTGAGGAGTATGCCTCTGCCTGCGCGGATTGCGCCGCTGCCGTCGGTTCTGAGTTCGAAGCCTTCGCCGTTGTCTCCGCGTTTGTTGCGGTTTTGAACTCGACGATGTGGCTGAGGTTGAGTTGGTTTTTTGATAGTCGGTGGTGTTTGATGTGTTCCTGCCTCGCGGTCTTCCATTCTGAGTTTGTTGTCTGCTGCACGGATGGGGATAGATACAGGAAAAAGCGTCGTCTGAAACCTCGGATTTGCCTTTTCAGACGGCCTGTGCGAGGGTTGGCTTTTTAACCTCGCCTCATTGCTTGAATAGTGGAATTGTCTAGCCAAAGATGACAATGTTGCTCATGAAATTTTATCAAGTGCATGCGTACGATTACGCCGCTTGCGGCGGCTAATCGTACCTACGGCTTGCTATAAATCAAAATACGCGTAAATCTAGGTGGGTAGTCCAACCTAAATGTAGTATGGGAGAATGATAAATGCGAAACTCAACTGTTACGTTAGGATATTTATCCGTAGAAAAATTCATAAATGTAAATGAAATGTAGTTTCATCAAAAGCTGTTCAGTTTTTCGATTTCACCCACTTTTTGAGATTCAGGTGGAAATATTTTTTCAATTCGTCTTTGTCAAATCGGATATTTATTGCATCTTCACTTTCATCACAATAAATCCTGAGACTTGTATCAGGATTTAACTCTTTGGGTACTATCAAATGAATTTTAGATTTTTCCAATCTGTATTTTGTATAGCCATTTTTTCATATTTACATTAGCAAAATACTTTAATTTTTCTTCGTTTCCATTGTAATGAATCAGGAGTCACGGATAGCTTTTTCTCTATAATTTCAGATGCAATATCAATTATTTCGCCAGATAGGCTTTTTCCACTCGATTTTCTTCTTGTGTCATGGGGAATATCTCCTGTGAGTATATCAATAAAAATAACAAATAGTTTTTGAAGGATTTTTAAAATTTTCATGTATTCTCACCCTGAAGATGCCCTAGGAAACGACATAGGGATTATCGTCTCCCTTTTTCAGCTTCCATTTATATTTTTCTAACAAAATTTTATCGCTTTCAAAAATATTTCTCTTTGTCGATAAAAATATATGTCATATTTGGACGAGGCGCACATAAACTCTATCGGCTTTCCATATTTTTCCTCCATTTTGCCTGTACCACATATATGGATTGACAAAGTTGTACCAATCAAAGTTGTTGCTCTTGGCTAATTGTACCCAAAAACGGAGCATGACTTTACTGCTCTCGTTTGGTGTCTTTACCCCTGCCTCACTCAAAATAGAACGTGCCTCGCTGGCACAGGTGAGTTTTTCCACACAGCGCAGGGCGTTTTTCAGCAATAAATTTTCCAATCTGTAGCGATATTTGTTCGCGTCATTTCTTACTCGATAACAAAGCGGAACATTTTAGTCAACCCGTTATCCGATAAGATGCCGTACTCGGACGGCTTTCCGCATAGTCTTTCCTACTAGGGTTTTTGTGGATCTGAAACCTTATCAGGAAAAACCATCGGGCCAAAAACTGATTAATTACTCTGCCTGAGTTGTCTGAAGTATAAAAAGAATGCGTGCCAGTAATCACCTTTATCGATATCATGTACGCACGCCGTTGTTTTCCAATACATCTGCCCCTAAAAATGGGCTGACCAAATTCGTGACCACTGAAAAATATGGAAGACATCCGTATTGAAATTGAAATTGAAATTAAGAGTAAATCATGAGCAATAATACAGACGAAACGTTTATAACTGTTACAACTCAAATAGCGAAAAACCTCTTTATTATTAAGTATAAATTCAACTATGCGTTCCTGTACCTGTTGAACTCCCTTCAAAATCAAGAAAATTAACTTCAGGAGAAATCGCAGCGATTTATCTTTCAAAGATCTCGATTCCTTATGAAAAGTTAGATTGTAAGGAGGGTTGCTGGGTACACTGAATCATTCAAGAAATGCAATGACACCAGTACGGGAAAATCTTATCACCGATTGAAGCTTATGATGTAATTAAAAGATTTCTCAATAGCTCCCAAAAGAATATGAGGAGTTGCAGTTGGTTTATCCATGAGATGGCGCATGTTTGGCAATATTTTTGCAATGGATTTAGTAAATATCATACAGCCTATGTTCTCGCAAGACCTACGCTGAATTACTTAATGAATCAAGCTAATAGGATATTGGTTTTAGAGAGATTGAAAAATCAATTAGATAATAAATTAAAATCTGAAGAATTGATAACGGAAACTTTCCGTGAGGTAAGGAAAAATAGAAAGAATATATTTAGATGCAGTTACTAAAGTTCGTACTTTTTAAAGTATAAACATAATAATAAGGATCATATGAAATATTGTATAAATGGTTTTATTTTTATTGTTGATGCTACTCTATTTTTACATGTCTCATGGTATATCTCATATTTCTCTTCCTGATGGAAAACTATATATTATTAAAAATAATAAACCATGCATTATGTGGATAGAAACGATTTAACAGGTGAGATATATGATGAGAATAGCGTACTCTGATGAAGTTTAAAATGAGTATAAGTTTTGGTATCGAATAAGTTCTTTTGAAAAAGAATATCCCAATCAAGAGAAATGCATATTAGCAGATAAAGAAAAATTTCCCTAATATAAAATTAACCAATGGAACAATTTATAATTTTCTTTTTGGAGTCAGCTTCAATAGGTGGAGATGACAAATGCGTTCAAACAATTTTAATCATTTCATAGGCAGCTATTGTTTTAAAAATATAGAAGGAAATGGTGCTGTAACAATACAAGAATTTGATCCTCAGAAAAATAAGTGCATAGATAAAGTTAAAAATATCATATCCTGCTGCTGAAGAAAAATATACAGGATGGCTTGGTTATATAATTCGATGGATTAATGATCTATGGGAAGCATGTAAATGGATTTAGTTATTTTATTGTTAATAAATATATTTTTATTATTTTTATTCTTACTAGCTGGAAAGTTATATGGATTTTCTCATAGTGCCTTATCCTGACGGAGATGTAAATGTCATTATATATAATAAACCTTGTATCTATATTGATGCTAATGGTTTAACGGTAGTTATATGTTAAGATTGGTTATTTCGACAAAAATACCGGAAATTCAGAATATGGCGTTATTTAGTTCATTCGAAAAACAATATCCTGTGAAAAGGAAAAATGTATTTTACGGATGATTCAAACTTTCCAAATATAAATTTTAGAAATAATGTAGTTATAGTTTTACTCTAAAGGCAGCTTCAGTACCTGGAGATGATAGGCATATTCTAATAATTTTGTTGGATTTAGCAGTACGTATTGTTTAAAAATACTAATGGAAAATTTGAGGTTCAAGATTTTGATTTCGCAGAAGAATAGGTGTGTGTAGATAAGTTGAAATATTATCTTCCTCCAATACAAAGCTAAGCTGGTTGGATTTGTTATTTAGATGGTTTATGGACTTATGGAAGTAAGTAAATTCCATAGTTAAGGATCAGCAAGCGTAGGGTTGATCATGAGTTCCTACATTTTAGATCGTTTAATAACTTTTTAGGGGCAACTTAATCTATATTTGTCTGGAGATGGATAAACGAACAGGGCAGGACGAATTAAAGCCTGGACACAAAGGCAGTTGGATTCAGCCCCTGAAGCCCTAAAAAGGCGACCGATTGGACGATGAGGAAATCAAAAATATAGACTGGATGCAGGTCATCGCTGTCGGTACGGTCGTGGTTCTAGTTATTGCCATCGGCGTGGCCGTCACGTTTTTACCGTCGGCGGGTACCGCGCCGTACGCCAGCTTCGGTTCAGGCTTTTTGACTTCTACAGGAGGAAAAGCCTATTCAGAATTGGTCATCTACCATAAATGAACGGAAAAATGATGAATATAAATTTTTGATATTTATGCAAGGCATAGGGAGACTATGGAAAGCAACCGATGACTGATTCAAAAAGTCGCTATAATCATTTAAAAAAATATTGAAATGAAGGATATACTATGAAGAAAATTATTTTATATTCTATAGTAGTTTTGCTATGGCAGAAAAAGATATTTTTCCTGTTTATGATGTACAGAATTTGTTGGGTTATGGGCAGCTAGAGTTTTTAAAAGCCAAACATATTTTTATGCGATATACTATGAAAAGTAAAGGGAACAAAAACATATTCCTTACAAGATGGCTGTTATCAAAAAGATAAAGTGAGATAATTGTGATCTGAAGTTGTTCATCTGGAATCTTCACCTGATGGTAATTATTCACTATTGCATATAGAAGGGGGTATGGTAGAGGATTTGAAGAAAATTCATCTCATTATCATGAAACTAATAATATTCTGATTTTTAAACCATAAAAGTGGATGCTTCTGGTTATGGCGCTTCTACATACTATGTTAATTGGAAGGGAGGAATACTTTTAGTGATGGTGATGTGGATATTAATTTAGATAAATATTTTAGAAAAATACCTATATTTTATAGAAATAATAAATTGGTTGCGGAGGATTATTATGGTGTGGATAATGTAAACGGTTGCGTAAATCTCAATAAATCTCTTAGTATTTTGGGCTGTACTAAATTAGCTAGATATGTTACCCTTGAAATATGAAGATAACACAATGCAATTAAAGGTGCGGTACAGAAGAACTGCTCCGCTTTTTGTACTTTTGCAGTTACCGCCCGTTCTGCTGCCGATATTTTTGGGTATTCGCCCAATTCGGCAGCCAGTGCCAAATGATGGCTGATAACCATGCGGATTTTACGGTAGAACAGGATGGCGGAGTTGGGCGAATACCCAAAATATCGGCAGCAGAACGGGCGGTAACCGCTACACAAAAATTCAAGTAGTTTCTTTTTGAACTCTCTTGTTTAATTTACAATTATTTATCTGCAGTTTTTCATGCCTAACGCATACTGCTAATCTACGTCAGCTCAAAATTAATTTCTACTCGCAAAACTTTACACAAACCAGTATGATGGCGTTTTTATATCGATCGAAACCCGTTTCCGACGCTGTATCTCATCGCCGCGGTTCGTCCGGGCTGCAGTCATCACATCACGAGGTGATCCGCGTCTCGAACAACAACAATCGCAGCGCGAAACTTTTCCAGCCGGAAAGCCTTTATGTTTTGCCGCTATTGGTTCGGCTGGGCTTGGGCAATATCTGGCGCTTTTTCCTACGCGGCTGTATGGCGCGACAGCGGCGGCGCGTTCATTATTCTATCTGATCGCGCTGATTACGGCGGGTATCCCGCTGCTGCTGCTCGATTACGCCATCGGCCACCGTTACCGCGGTTCGCCCTATTGGCGTTTCGACATATTTCCAAATATTTACGAGCCGTTCGGCTGGTGGAACGTAGCTGACCAACGTCGTAATTTGCTACCTGATACGCCCGTGATTCTCGGCTGGGCGGTCAGCTATACCTTCTATTCGGTTACCGGAACATGGGGCGCGCAGCCGAAAGTTTCTTTTCGGCGAATACCTGAAAATGGCGAAAGACCCCGGTTTGGGTTTGATTTTGTCGGCAGCGTGTTGTGCCAGTACGTGATCGGTGTGTGGCTGTTTACACATCTTCATCTGGCTGCAGGCGTGCGAAGAGGCGTGGCGCGTCGTCTACCTTCTTTATGCCGCTTTTTGGTGGTGATGTTCGTTTTGATGGTCGGCATTTCGCTCACGGGCTGCCGGGGCAACTAAAGCGCTTGGACGCGCTGTTTACGCCCAGTTGGTCTAAGCTGTCCGACCCGGGCGTGTGGGTGGCGGCTTGACGGCCAGTATTTCTCTCGCTTTCCATCTGTTTCGGCATCATGATTACCTATTCGTCGTATCGAAAACCCAGTCCGATTTGCGGCAGCACCGGTTTGGTGGTCGGCTTTGCCAACAGCAGTTTCAGCTATTGGCCGGTATCGGCGTGTTTGCAGCATTGGGCTTTATGACGCCTCGCGGGAAGTAAGGAAGTCAGCGATGTTGCCTCTCGTCACCGATCAGCCTTTATCGCCTTCCCGACCATCATCAATCAGGTGCAGGCTCCTTGGGCTCGATTATCGGCGTACTGTTTTTCGGTTCGCTGGTGTTCGCCGAGCATTACTTCCTGATTTCCGTGGTGGAAGTGATTGTCAGTACGCCGTGCAGGACAAATGGAAAGTGGCGCGCGTGCCGGCTGCATTGGCCGTGTGCATTCGATGGCGGTGATTTCCACCCTGCTGTTCGGCGGTACGACCACAGAGCCTGCCCGTGTTGGACGTTGGACAAATTCATCAACGTTTACGGCATCGTGACGCCGGTTTCACGTATGTGCTGGCTTTGCGGTGTGGGAAAAACTGCCGCTGCGCAAAACACGTCAATTCGTTTCCTCTTTCAAAATCGGCGTTGTCTGGAACTTCTTCATCCTCACCACGCTAATGTGTTGGGTTACATGCTGTTCCTCGATACCCGCGACCTATTGGCGAAAAACTACAGCGGTTATCCCGATTGGTTCCTGAATATTCTGGGCTGGGGCATGGCTGGCGGCCTCATCGTATTGTCCGTCATCCTGACCTTTCCTGCCGTGGCACCGTAGCGCAGCCACTATTGCTCCCGATTGACAACAATGAAGGAGACTTGGAATGAGCACAAATGCCATTATTATGATGATGATTTCCCTGGTAGTAGATTTGGTCGGATTCGTCGTTTCCATCCGCGTCTGCCGAAAGAGCAGAAAGGGCAGGAGGAATAAAGATACAGGCCGTCTGAAAAGACGACGGCTCGGATGGAAATATACAACCGCCGCCATTCCCGCGCAGTCGGGAATCCGACTTCGATTTTTCCAGAAGTGGAAGGGGATTGCCGTTATGCCCAAACCTCCGGGTTCCTCGCGTTTGCAGGAATGGCGCGGCTGTGTTTCAAAAGTTTCCGCTTTGCCGTAAAAACATCCTGCACGAACCGCCGAGATTGAAAAAGGACAAAAATGAACCCGAACAACCAAGACTTACGCACCCGCTTTATTTCGACGACATCTCCGTCCGCGGCCTGCATGTCCAGCTGGAGGAAGTGTGGCGGCACTATTACCGCAAACGTATCCGCCGCCATCCGCCGCGTTTGGGCAATTGCCGACTGCAGGCGCACTGCTGTCGAGCAACCTGAAACTTGAAGGCACATTGATTGTGCAGGTTCAGGGGCAGGCCGTCTGAAAATGCTGGTGGTGAAAGCCACTTCCAACCAGACCTGCCGCGCTACCGCGCGTTGGGACGAAACCGCGCAAATAGGGCGGCAACGAAACCCTGCGCGACCTCTTGGGCGAAAAGCGGCGTATTCGTTAGTACCGTCCAGCCGCAGGACGGCGAGCCGTGGCAGGGCGTGGTATCGCTGGAGGGCGTGCAGCATTGCCGAAATGCTGACCCACTACATGCTGCGTTCCGAACAGCTGGAAACCCACATCACGCTGGCTGCCGACGGCGACACCGCATCCGGCTTGCTGTTGCAGCGTCTGCCGGAAGAAACCCGGACGAAGACGCATGGGCGCACGTTACCGCGCTGGCCGATACTGTAACGGCGGAGGAGTTGCTGAAATTAGATGCGCAACACCTGCTGTACCGCCTGTTCCACGAAACCCCGCCGCGCGTTTTCGAACCGGAAACGCTGAATTCGCCTGCACTGCTCGCGCGGCAAAGTCAGCGACATGCTGCTGATGCTGGGCGGTGAGGGAAGTCAGTTCGATTGTGGCGGAAGAGGGCAGCATTTCGGTGGATTGCGATTTCTGCAACGAAAAATACGTATTCGACGAAACGGACGTGAACGCGCTGTTCGGTGCGGACGATGGTGAATGCCGTGCGTGAAGGGCAGCACCGTTTGCAGTAATAGCAAACTTCATGAGCAACAGAGGCCGTCTGAAAAACTTTTTCAGACGGCCTTTTTCTTTGCTGGAACAACTGAGTAGATAAGGCGGCACGAAGCGGCGGAAATACGCCGGACATGCCGTCCCATCAGGCAGGCTGATGACGTCCCATCCGAAAAATAAAATTAGCCACATGTCCGCCGGGATTTTAAATCGCGCCATGCCGGCTTTGCCGGCTGTACATAAAGAAAGAGGAGATTGAAAAATGGATAAGCAGACGACGTCCAAAGTGCTGTCGCATCCCAAGTTCCAAACCATGGCCAAACAGAAATCGATTTTTGGGGCTGGACGTTTTCCGCCGTGATGTTTGTGGTGTATACGCTGTTTGTCGCCCTATCTCGGCATCGATCCGCAGGCATTTGCCGCGCCGGTGTCCGAGGGCGGGATAACGACTTGGGGGATTTATATCGGCCTGGCCGTGATTTTGTTTGCGGTGGTGATTACCGGCATTTATGTTTATGTTGCCAACGGCCGTTTTGGAAGAAACCACCCGCGAAGTGGTGCGCGAAGTAACGGAGGGGAAAAATGAAAAAGATGAATAAATTTTTATTTTTGCCTTTGCAGCCTGCTTGGCCGCCAACGCAGCATGGGCGGCAGACGCTATTTCCGGCGAGGTGCAACAACGCCCGCTGAATGTTCCTGCGGTGGTGATGTTTTTTATTTTCGTCGGTGCCACGCTGTTTATCACCAAGTGGGCGGCAAAGAAAAACAAATCGTCCAAGGATTTTTACACGGCCGGGCGGCGGAGATTTCGGGGTTTCAAAACGGTTTGAGCGATTGCGGGCGACTTTATGTCAGCAGCGTCTTTCCTCGGCATTTCCGCCAGTGGTGTTCACGCGCGGGTATGACGGTTTGATTTATTCCACCGGCTTTTTGGTCGGTTGGTAGCTGGTGTTGTTCTTGGTGGCCGAACGGCTGCGGAATTTAGGGGCAATTTACCTTTTTCCGACGTGGTGGCTCACCGTTTGCAGCAAACGCCGGTCCGCCTCTTAGCCGCTTCCGGTTCGATTCTGGTGGTGATGCTGTACCTGATTGCGCAGATTGTCGGCGCAGGCAAGCTGATTCAGTTGTTGTTCGCGCATGAATTATCTGTCGGCCGTGGTTATTGTCGGTGTTTTGATGGTGGCGTATGTGCTGTTCGGGCGGAATGTTGGCGACCACTTGGGTACAGATGATTAAAGCGGTGCTGCTGTTGTCGGGTGCGAGTTTCATGGCTTTCGTGATTTTGAAGGCATCGGGTTTCAGCATGGAGCAGATGTTTGCCAAAAGCGGTGTCCATTCATGAAAAAGGCAGCAAAATTTTGGAGCCGGGCGGTTTGGTGAAAGACCCGATTGATGCGTTGTCGCTCGGATTGGCTTTAATGTTCGGTACGGCTGGCCTGCCGCACATCCTGATGAGGTTTTTCACTGTGCCGGACGCGAAGGAAGCGCGCAAATCGGTGTTTTGTCGCCACGGGCTTTATCGGCTACTTCTACATCCTGACTTTTATTATCGGTTTCGGCGCCATTATTTTTGTGACCAAGGACAATCCGAATTTCTTCGCGGAAATGGTGAAAGACGGCAAAACCGTTTATGAGATGATGAGCGGCAGCAATATGGCGGCGTGCATTTGTCCGAAGCTTAGGGCGGCAATATGTTCTTAGGCTTTATTTCGGCGGTGGCATTCGCAACCATTTTTGGCCGTGGTGGCGGGTTTGACCCTGTCAGGGAGCTTCGGCGGTAAGCCATGACATCTATGCTTCGGTAATCCGCAAAGGCAAGGCCGCTTCCCATGAGGAAATGCGGGTTTCACGCGCTACCGTGCTGATTTTGGGTGTTTTGTCGATTATTTTCGGCTTGATTTTTGAAAATCAAAATGTTGCCTTCATGGTCGGCTTGGCTTTTTGCCGTGGCGGCTTCGGCCAATTTTCCGATTTTGGCACTGTCGATGTTTTGGAAAGGATTGACCCACATCGCGGTGCGGTTGTCGGCGGTTATACCGGCCCTGCTGTCGCTGGTGATGATTATTTTGGGGCCGAGTGTGTGGGTTAGCGTGTTTCATTTCGAATCGCCCGTATTCCCCTACGGTTCACCCGCCATTTTTAGCATCCCCGCTGCCTTTATTGCGGCTGGCTGGCTTCAATAACCGACAAATCTGCCCGTGCCGAAGAAGACAAGGCCGGTTATGAAGAGCAGTATGTCCGTTCGATGACCGGTATCGGAGCGGAAAAAGGCTTCCGACCACGATGATGATGTTAAAAGGCCGTCTGAAACCGGGATTCAGGGTTTTCAGACGGCCTCTTCCTTTGTTAAATCTCAGATTGATTCGAACTCAGGATGACGGGACGGAGGATTGTCGGTTTGTTTGATGGGCAGGATTAGGTAGATTAGAATGCAAACCGTGTTCTTCATAGTCCGTTGCTTAGTTATCACTTACAAGAATCCAGGTGTAATCCTACGAATGTCGGTAAGTTTTTGGTTTCAGTTTTATGTTTGAGCTCGGGTTTGCTTGCTGCTCAAAAGTCATCATCTCAATGGAAAAAGTTTATGAAAGGGATTTTGACGGATTTTGAATTGAGTACGGAGGGAAGCGGGTTGAGTATTGTTTGCCCAACCGCAAGGACGTTGCAGGATGGATGTTGATTTTTATGGGGAAACGGGACTGGCACAATACCGGTATGAATTTACCTGAGACCGTTTGACAGCAGGTTCGCATCAGGAATACCGCTATACCGCTGCATCCTTGTCGGAAGTAACCAAAGATAAAAATAAAAATTGGTGCGGAATGAGAAGCTGAACTCTGCTCAGGCGCGGTAAAGAAAGAATTTCGGGATATTTATCAATACGTTCCTAATAAGGTTTTAAAAATATTGTTTTTGATATGGGCATGGTAATAAAGAGGTCGTCTCGAAAACTTTTCAGACGACCTCTTTGCTTTATTTACCCCATCGTTTAATGCAGATGCTCGTAAAATGGTTTCCGCCAATGCCTTTGCTGATGCCTTCGACTTGTTCCAAATCTTCTTTGCTGGCGGCAACGACGCCGCGCAGGCCGCCGAAGCGGGTGAGCAGGGCTTGGCGGCGTTTGCTGCCTACGCCGGGGATGTCGCTGAGGGATGAGGTAACGCGGGCTTTGTCGCGTTTTTGCGGTGCCCGTGATGGCGAAGCAGTGCGATTCGTCGCGCACGGTTTGCAGGAGGTGCAGGGCAGGGCTGTTGGGCGGCAGGCGGAAGGTTTCGCCAGTGAACAGGAGGATGAGTTCTTCCATGCCGGCTTTGCGTTCAGGGGCCTGGCGATGCCGACCAAGGGGATGTGCAGCCCGAGTTCTTCCCATACGGATACGGCGATGCCGATTTGTCCTTGCCGCCGTCAATCAATACGACATCCGGCCGTTTGACGGCCTCGCCGTTGGCTTCGGCTTCCTGCATTTTTGCCGTAGCGGCGGGTGAGGACTTCGCGCGGCGGCGTAGTCGTCGCCGGGTTTTGGCGGTGGTGATGTTGTAGCGGCGGTATTGCGAGGGTTGGATGTTTTGTTCGTCGTACACGACGCAGGAGGCGATGGTGGCTTCGCCTTGGGTGTGGCTGATGTCGAAGCATTCGAGGCGGTTGAGGTCGTCTGAATTCATGTTCAGGATTTTTGCCAACTCGTCGATGCGGTGTTGTTGGCTGCTTTGTTGTAGGCGGCGTTGGGCAATCGCCATTTTGTGCGTTTTTGTTCCGCCATTTTCAGCCAGACTTTGCGTTCGCCTATGGTTTTGGTCACGAACTGCATTTGTTTGCCGTGTTCGCCCTCTAGGGCTTCTTTTCAATGCGTCGGGGACGGGAAGTTGCTGATGATGATGTCGGGTTTGCTTTTGCCCAGATAATGTTGGGCGACGAAAGGCTTCGGCGTAGTCTTGTCCGTTTGGTTCAGGGTCGTTTTTGGTGTCGGGGAAGAAGCTTTTGTCGCCGACGTGCCGCCCGCCGCGTATGCTGACCCAGTGTACGCAGACGAGGCCGTCTGAAAACGGCGAGCGCGAGCAGGTCGATGTCGTTAGGGTTGTTCGGGTTTTACTGTCGATGAACTGGTTGCTCTGCATGATGCCGAGCGCTTGGATTTGGTCGCGGTAGCGGCGGCTTCTTCAAATTGCAGGTTGGCGGCGGCGGTCTGCATTTTGTGTTGCAGGGTGCGGGTCAGTTCGTCGGTTTTGCCGTTGAGAAAAGTGGCTGCTGGCGCACGCTGTCGCGGTAGTCTTCTTCGCTGATATGGCCGACGCAGGGCGCGGTGCAGCGTTTGATTTGGTACAGCAGGCAGGGGCGGTCGCGGTGTTCGAACACGCTGTCTTCGCAGGTGCGCAGCATGAAGACTTTTTGCAGGACTTGGATGCTGTCGCGCACGGCGTTGCTGTTGGGATAGGGGCCGAAGTATTGGTTCGGCTTTTTCAGCGTGCCGCGGTAATACGCCATCTGCGGATATTGATGTCCGCTGAGCATGAGGTAGGGATAGCTTTTGTCGTCGCGGAAAAAGGATATTGTATTTGGGCGACAGGGCTTTGATGAAGTTGTTTTCGAGAATCAGGGCTTCGGCTCGGAGCGGGTGATGGTGGTTTCAATGTGGTGAACCTGTTTCACCATCAAGGCGATGCGCGGGGAATGGTCGTTTTTCTGGAAATAGCCGGACACGCGCCGCTTGAGGTTGACGGCTTTGCCGACGTATAAAACGTTGCTGCCTTTTGTCGAAAAACGGTACACGCCGGGCAGGTTGGGCAGGTTTTTGAGGAAGAGGGGATGTCAAAGTCCGTAGTCATGGGGCGGATGGTGTTGGTATAGTTTTTCAGACGGCCTCGAATTATAGCAGGCCGTCTGAAAAAGGAAACCGACGGCAGATGAAAACAAACAGTTCGGACGGCCTGCTATAATGCCGCCCTTTTACCTGCCGGAGCAAGAAAGACATGTTTGCCGTTATCGGAGGCAGCGGCCTGACCCGCATTCCCGAACTCGAAATCACCGGACGCAGAATCGTCCGCACGCCATACAGCCGTTTGCCCAGCGCGCCGCTGCTCACCGGCAGGAGCGGCGCTAGCGAGCTGGATGTTTTTGACGCGGCACGGCCTGAACCACACGCTTGCGCCGCACGAAATCAATTACCGCGCCAATATTTGGGCATTGAAGTCGTTGGACGTCGTCGGGATTATCGCGGTATCGGCGGTTACGTCGTTAAATAGCGATTGGCGGTCGGGCTCGCTGGTTTTGCCCGACGATTTGATTGATTACACCAGTGCCCGTTCCGCCACCTTCTTTGAAAACGACAACTGCGGCGTAGTCCATACCGATTTTACCGAACCTTACGATGCGGCTTTGCGCCAAACCCTGCTCGAACACGCCGCCGCGCGCGAGACCGTGCTGCTGCCGCAGGCGATATACGGCTGCCTGCAGGGGCCGCGCACGCCGACCCGCGCCGAAATGCGGCGTTTGCGGCGGGACGGCGTAGACATATTTGGCATGACCGGCATGCCCGAAGCGGTATTGGCGCGCGAAGTCAGCCTGCCCTATGCCCACCTGTGCGCATCGTCGCCCATGCCGACGACGGTGCAGCGGCGGACGAACGCAGCCGGAAATCCTATGATGCTATCAGAACAAATCCGCCGCCTGCTGGCAGATTGGTAAACGGGAGCCGGAAATGGAAGGATACCCTTTGTCGTCCGCAAAGGCCGTTTCAGCGGGGCGGAATACATCGTTTCAAGCTATTAAACCATGAATCACGCCACGTCTTTTTCCACCCGCCCGCACAGAATGCACAGGCCATCGCCTGGGTGTTCGGCCGGCCCGTAACCGACCTGCCGCAGGATTTGTTTTATCCCGCCGGACGCGCTGAAAGTCGTCTTGGGCAGTTTCAAGGGCCGTTGGACTTGCTGCTCTACCTCATCCGCAAGCAGAATATCGACGTGCTGGATATTCCGATGATTAAAAATCACCGGCAATACCTGCACTACATCGCCCAAATCGAGGCGCAGCAATTTGATTTGGCGGCGGAATACCTGCTGATGGCGGCGGTGCTGATTGAAATCAAATCGCGGCTGCTGCTGCCGCGCACCGCCGAAACGGAAGACGGCGAAGAGGCCGACCCGCGTGCGGAACTGGTGCGCCGCCTTCTGGCCTACGAACAAATGAAACTGGCGGCGCAGGGCTTGGACGCGCTGCCTCGCGCCGGACAGGGATTTCGCCTGGGCGTACCTGCCGCTGGAAATCGCCGCCGAAGTCCGCCTGCCCGAAGTCGTCCTATCCGACCTGACGCAGGCCTGGCTGATCCATCCTCCAGGGCCAGACACAACAAAAGCCATGAGGTCATACAGGAGGCCGTGTCCGTCCGCGCGCAAATGAGCGGTATCCTGCGCCGCCTGCAAACCGCGCCCTGCCGTTTTTCCGAACTGTTCCGTCCGTCGCAAGGCCCGGCCTATGTGGTCGTTACACTTTATCGCGCTTTTTGGAATTGGCGAAAGAAGGGCTGGTCAGAATCGTTCAGCCGGAGAATTACGCCGAAAATCGAAATCAGCCTGAACGACGCGCCGAACGAAGAAACCGCGCCCGATGCCGCAGCGGCACAGGCGGAATAAACCGACAAGGAAACCCGAAAATGGATACACTGCCGTTTCAAAACGAAATTGCCGCCCGGATGCTGGTCAATACCGAAGGCGAAACCATACATCCGACGCCCGCTTTTTCAGACGGCTAAGCAGCTGTTGGGCAGCCTGGTACGAAGGCACGGCGGCAGTCCTGCCGCCAGATGCCGCACCCGGGGAACCCTGTTTTTGGGTGGAGGGCGCGCGACATCGACGAACTGGCAGCCATGTTGGAAAACGGCGAATTCGACGATATGGAAACCTTCGACGGCGAAGAGGAAGAATGGCATGAGGGCAGGGGCATACCTGCGGTTGCGGCTGCGCGCACGGGCATGAAGCCGATTGAGTGGGCCGGCAGGCTGTTTTCAGACGGCCTGCAAGCAGGAATTTCATCGTTGCCGTGAAACGGCGGCGAAGGATGATTTACCGAGTTTATTTCATTTCCGTTCATCGGCTTATGGGAAAAACCGAAAAATTTTTCCCTTTATTTGCAAGAAACGAGCCGCCCTCGCCGTCTAAGCGTGCATCAAGACATCGGAGGAAGTTTCTTATGGATAAAACGCTCGGCCTTTGCCGCTCGACGGAAGATTGCGGCAAAGGCATTTCAATGTTGGCGTTGCGGCTGTTTGCCGCCCTACGAATTCGGCGAGGCAGGCTTGGCCAAATGGCGCGGCGAAAACTGGTTTGCCGACATACGGGACGCGTTTCCGTTTCCTTCGACCTGCTGCCGGCGGGTTTGAGCTGGAATCTGGCGATGGGGGCGGGAATTGGTCGTACCCGTTTTGCTGGTGTTGGGCCTGCTGACGCGCCTGGGTGCGCTGGCATTGATGATACTGACCGCTGTGGCCTGGTATGCAGGTGCACGCGGGCAACGGCCACAATGTTTGCGACAACGGCTATAAAATGGCCTTTATTTACCTGCTGCTACTGTTGCCCCTGCTGTTGCAGGGGCGCGGGAAAAGTATTCGCTGGATTACCTGCTTTTCCGCAAAAATAGCTTTCAGGCCGTCTGAAAGACGGAAATTTTGCTTTCAGACGGCCTTTTACAGCCTGCCGGACTGTTTCCAGTATATTCATTCGTTTTTAACACTCAGGAGTAAACATATGAAAACCACTTCTTCTTTGGCCGCCCTGGCCGGTGCATTGGCATTGATGGGCACCCAGGCTGCCGCCGCTGCCGACCAAAAACGCAAAACCCGCACAAACCGTTCCGGCCAAAGCGGCAGCGAAAAAGCCGCTGAAGGCGCATGCGGCGAAGGCAAATGCGGCGCGGCCAAACCCGCTGCAAAAGGCAAAGCAGCCGAAGCCAAATGCGGTGCCGCCAAAAAGCAAAGCGGCCGAAGGCAAATGCGCAGCCGCAAAAAAGCCGCCCCTAAAAGCGGCCGAAGGCGCATGCGGCGAAGGCAAATGCGGCAGCCACTAATCCGGCCGCATAAATAAACCGAGGGCCGTCTGAAAAGGCACAATCCGTTTTGACAACGTTAAAACGCGCTTTCAGACGGCCTTCCTTACAGGAACATCCGATTTCGAAAGGAACGATATGGCAACCACACTTCAAGGCGCGGGCTTGGGCTACAAGCGCGCGATGGCGGAGGATTTCCTGCACCTCGACCCCGCAGGCAGCCCCATCCGCTTTATCGAAGTCGCACCGGAAAACTGGATGCGGATGGGCGGCGCGCGCGCAGGCATTCTGACCAAGTGGCGGAACGCTTTCCCCGTCGCCTGCCACGGCTTGTCGCTTTTCCTTGGGCGGACAAGACCCGCTGCGGGTGGATTTTCTGAAACAAATTAAAGATTTTATCGCCCGCTACCGCATCGGCTTTTTCCGAGCATCTGAGCTATTGCGGCGACAACGGTTTTGTATACGACCTTTTGCCGCTGCCGTTTACCCTGGGAATCCGTGTGTCACACCGCCGCGCGCATCCGCCGCGTGCAGGAAATATTGGAAATGCGGATTGCGGTGGAAAACACCTCCTATTACGCCCACAGCCCGCTGGCTGAAATGAGCGAGTGGAATTCTCAACGCCGTCGCACGGGAAGCCGACTGCGACATCCACCTCGACGTGAACAACATCTACGTCAATGCCTTCAACCACAACTTGTTGGCTGCGCACGACTTCATCGACCAGCGGATGCGGGGCGCGTTACCCTGATATGCACATGGCCGGGCACGACCGGGAAGGGGACGACCTGCTGATTGACACCCACGGGCAGGGCCGTTTGCGGCGACGTATGGGAACTCTTCGCCTCACACCTGCTGCCGCCTGCCGCACAGCGTGCCGACCCCTGCTCGAACGCGACAACAACCTGCCGCCGTTTGCCGAACTCGAAGCGGAAGTGGCGCGCATCACCCGAATCCAACAACAAACGGAACAGGAGCGTCGTGAAAACCATGCAGCCTGACAACGGAAGCAGCGCAGCGCGGCTTTTCAGACGGCCTTGGCCGACTATGCGCGCGGCGCGGCGCAAGCCCCCGAAGGCGTGGACATCGGACGGCTCGGCGTCTACCGCCGCCTGCTGCTGAACAACCTAAACAGTTTCATCGACTTATGCTTCAGTAGCTTCCGGCAGTTTCGCCGAAGCCGGCCTGTGGCAGGACCTGCAACGGCGTTTCCTGCTCGAAGCCCGCCCGCAGTCGCCGTTTTTCAACGACATCCCCAAACAGTTTCTTGACTACGTCCGCAGCAGGCCGGAAAACGAAAGGCCGTCTGAAAACATCCTGCACATGATGGCTTTTCGAAACCGACCTCCTGCACGCCGAAACCGTCATCCAGCCCGAAGCCGCCCCGCAATGGGACGAAAACACTGAATGCGCTGGGCCGAAGGCGCGCGGCTGAAAACACTATCCCTGCGACTTCGTCTCTTCCGGCCTCGAACGCATAGACGGTGCAGCCGCTCGACGTGTCTCACCTGGCGCGACAACGCGGGCAAAGTAGTATTACACCGCCCTCGACGGAGCCGACCCTAGTTACTGCTGAACCACTTCCAAGAAGCGGGCGCAGACACGCTGTTGGGCATCTCGGCGCAACTGGCCGCGCTTTCAGACGGCCTCGACGCTTCAGATTGGCTGGAAGAGACCGTCCGAAGCTGGCGGAAGCAGGCGTGCTGCTGCCCGCGCCTGCCGGGCGGAATCGGGATGGCGACCACGCCCGGACAAGACACCTACGGCCGCTTGCTTTGCCGCCCTGCGCCCCGGCCTCCTGCGGTTCGCACTCATCCAACTGCGCGACCAGGCGCAGGCGGAAGACATCGTGCAGGAAACCCTTGCCGCCGCCTGGGGCAAGCTCGGCCAATTCCGTGAAGAAGCCGACTTTGAAAACCTGGGTAACAGCCATTCTCAAAACAAAATCGCCGACCATTTCCGCAGCGGCAGGCGCACGATCGTCAGCCCTCGACAGCCTGCGCGAAGAAAACGAAGCCGCCGACCAAGCCTGGTACACCTGCTTCAATGCCGGCGCCACTGGCTCGAAAACCGCCGCCCCCGCCGCCCGGCAGCTGCCGGAAGACTCTATGCCGAACAGCAGGATTTTTCCGCACGCTGGAAAAACTGCCTCGGCGGCTCGCCGGAAGACACCGCCCGCATCTTCTACCCTGCGAGAAATCATGGGCATGGAAGTAGAAGAAATCTGCGGCCGCTTCGGCATCGGGCGGACAACTGCTACGTCATCCCGCACCGGGCACGCAACAGCCTGCGCCGCTGTCTGCAACTGCGCTGGTTCGACATCGGCGCGTAAGTGAGGAAAACATGTTCAAAATGCCGCGAAGCCTGCAAACTGCCGTCCGAAGCGCAAGACAGGAAACTGACCTTGCGCGAACGCGTCCTGCTTAACTTCCACCTGACCGTCTGCCCGCCCCTGCCGCCGCTATCGCAAACAGCTTGCCTTTCTGCGCGAAAACCTGAAAAATGGCTGTCCGACAAATATTCCTAAATCCTGTTCTATCCTTTCAGACGGCCTCGCATCGAAAAAGGCCGTCTGAAACAAACATCCGAAAGAGAAAATCATGCAAACACAAGCCGTTATCGAACACATCGTCCGTTGGCTGCACGACTATGCCAGCCAGGCGCGAGTTAAAGGCTTTATCGTCGGCATTTCCGGCGGCATCGATTCCGCCGTCGTTTCCGCATTGGCCGCCCGAACAGGCCTCGACGTGCTGCTGTTGGAAATGCCCATCCGCCAGCAGGCCGAACAAATCGACCGCGCGCAGCAGCACATTGCCGATTTGCAAAAGCCGTTTTGCCAATATCCGCAGCCTGCGCGTCGATCTCACCCCTGCCTTCAACTGCTTTGCCGACACGGTGGAGGGTCAGCGAGGCCGAGTACCGGCCAAACAGCTCGCGCTAGTAACAGCCGCCCGCCCGCCTGCGTATGCTGACCCTGTATTACTACGGCCAAATCAACGGCCTTCTGGTTACGGGGACGGGCAACAAAATCGAAGATTTCGGCGTGGGTTTCTTTACTAAATACGGCGACGGCGGCGTGGACATCAGCCCGATTGCCGACCTCACCAAAACTCAGGTTTACCGTTTGGCCGAAAGTCTGAACATTATCGAGGCGATACGGAAAGCCGTCCCCCACCGACGGCCTGTGGGACACCGAGCGCACCGACGAACAGCAGATGGGCGCGAGTTATCCCTGAATGGAATGGGCGATGGACATTCCCGCCGACAAAGCAGCCCGAAGATTTCGAAGGGCGGCAGCGCGAAGTGCTGGCGATTTACCGCCGTCTGAACCGTGCCGCGCAGCACAAAAATCCAACCGATTCCGGTCTGCAACGTGCCGAAGGAGTGGTTGGCATAAGGCGTGGGCGGCAGTGAAACGGATTGCCCTGAAAGACGGGGCCGTTATCCGCTATACATGCTGGAGGCCGTCTGAAAAACAGTTTTCAGACGGCCTCGAGGTTTCGTCGGTTTTGTTTGCTTAAAAACCGGACGGTTTTTATTTTTGGTTTCACGGTCGCTTCGGCGGTACGTCGGTTTCCTATTTGCCGCCGCGTATGTTCAGCCGTTCCAGCAGTGCGCCGTCTCCGGACGGTATGCCGTCCACGCACCAGACTATCGTGGAGTACGCGCGCGCACGGCGGCATTGCTGGTACTGCACCGCCCAATTCCTGCCATTGCTGGATTGCGTGCCTGATCCAGCGTTTGTTCACGGGGTCGCCGTAGGCATAAATTTTATAAGAGTGTTTTTGCCTTGCCGGCTGGAGAACGAGCCGGGCGCGCAATACAGTGCCTCGCTGCTGATGTTGTCAATGCCTTTCCCGAACGGAGTTGAGGATGTAGCGTACGGTGCCGTCTTCGGCCGCATGGATGCTGTCGGGGAAATCAGGAGGTGTTTGTCGAAGGTGGGGAAACGTAGAGTTCGAACCATTTTGTGCCTTCGGCAGGAAGGGGGCAGTGCTTCTTCCCGCTTCGGTAAAGGTGCGGCGTTTGATGTCGGCCTCGGTTTCCCATGAGCGGGAGCTGTTTTCGTTGTCTTTCAGGCTGAACCTTTCCGCCTGGGCAAAGGGGGCGGCAAGCAGGAGGACGAATAGGGCGGCGTATTTTTCTCGGCATCGTCATTTCCTTGTGTGGGAGGTTGTGCAGCGGATTCTAGCACCAACGGCGGGTCGGCAGACAAGTTTTGCCGTACCGTGGGGCGGTATGCCGATGAAAGGCGTATAATCCGCCGCTTTTGATTTGAGGCGATGAAAATGAGCGAACATTATCTGGATGTAACCGGGCTGAAATGCCCGCTGCCGATTTTGAGGGCGAAAAAGGCTTTGGCCGCTTTAGTCTGCGGCGACGTTTTGACGGTCGATGCCACAGACGCGGGCGCGCCGGACGATTTTGCCGCTTTCTGCCGCCAAACCGGCCATGTGCTGCTGGCTTCGGAGGAGCGGGAAGGTGTGTTCAGGCTGGTTATCCGGCATAAATAGGCTGCTGGCGAATAAAGGTCAGGCCGTCTGAAAACCGGGACAACGGTGTTTCAGACGGCCTGAACTCGTGTGCGCGTTTAGAAACGCCGTTTCAGCCCGCAGGCCTGCATGATGCTGGCGGCGAGTTCTTCCACCGATTTGTGCGTGGTGTTGGTGAACGGATGTCGAAGCGGCGGAACATGGCCTGCGCGTCGGCTACTTCCTGTTTGCAGGTGGAGATGCTGGCGTAGTTCGAATTCGGGCGGCGTTCTTCGCGGATGTCGGCTAGTCGTTCGGGCTTGATGGTGAGGCCGTAGATTTTATTGCGGTACCGTTTCACCATCGGCGGCAGGTCGGGTTTGTCGAGGGTCGTCGGGCGTGAGCGGATAGTTGGCGGCGCGGATGCCGTATTGCAGGGGCGAGATACAGGCAGGTCGGGGTTTTGCCGCTGCGCGATACGCCCATCAGGATTACGTCGGCATCTTTCAGGTCTTTGTCGCTGACGCCGTCGTCGTGGTTGAGGGTAAAGTTTACCGCTTCCATGCGGGCATCGTAGCGGGCGGTGTCGGCGATGCCGTGATTGCGTCCGACTTCGTTGCGGGCCTTGGTGCCCAGTTCTTTTTCCAATATGCCGAGGAAGGCATCGAAAAAACTCAGGTGCAGGCCCGGGCTGTTGCGGATGATGTCGCGGATTTCTTCGTTGATGATGCTGGAAAACCAAAGGCCGCATGGCGGTCTGATTGGCGGCGGTTTCAATGATTTTACCATCGCACGGGCTTTGTCCGGCGTATCGACGAAGGGGTAGGGTGGAGCGTTTGAATTTACTTCTGAAATTGGTCGAGCAAGGCTTCGCCCATGCTCTCGGAAGTCAGGCCGGTGCGGTCGGAAATAAAAAAGGCGTGTCTGCGCGACATAATGATGTGGCTCTCTTTCGCTGTCTGGTTTGGAAAACAGGCGCGGATGATAGCAAGATGCCGTCTGAAATTGAAGTGCGGGATGGATGCTACATGGTGCTACATGAAATTTTGTTAAATATATTTAGCTATTAAATTTCTTTTTAATTTTTATCGGCATAAAATTTCTTTGTCGTGCGTAAAATTTTGCTTGATTAGGGGTTTGCAATATCATTTAACTATAAGATTTGGTGGTGTTTACATCGGTTTTACATTTGTCGAACGGATTTTGTTTCACTCGACTACAATGAGTGCGGGAGCGCACTTTTCAGACGGCCGAAAACACACGGGCCATCTGAAAAAGTATGACTACAAAGGCACAGGCTGGTTACAATGCCGCGCTGAATCCTTTTACCTTTCCCAACCTTTATTTTGGACGACACAAATGGCTGAAAATTATGTTATCTGGTTTGAAAAATCTGCGTACGACCGATGTGGAGCGCGTTGGCGGAAAAACGCTTCCCTCGGCGAGATGATTAGCCAACTGACAGAAAAAGGTGTGCGCGTGCTGGCGGTTTCGCCACAACGGCGGGAAGCCTACCGCGCATTCTTGGCGCATAACGGCCTGAGCGAACGTATTTCGCCGCACTGACCGCGCTGGATGTGGACGACGTGAACGAATTGGCGCGCGTCGGCAAAGAAATCCGCCAGTGGATTTTTGGAAACGCTGTTTCCGGAAGAGCTGGACCGCGCGGTTGAAGAAGCCTGGAACAAAATGACGGCCGATGCGGGCACCGACGCGATTTCTGTTGCCGTGCGCTCATCCGCAACTGCCGAAGACCTGCCGGATGCCTCTTTTGCCGGACAGCAGGAAACCTTCCTGAATATCAACGGGCTGGACAACGTCAAAGCAGCTCATGAAGCACGTTTTCGCTTTCGCTTTACAATGACCGCGCCATTTCCCTACCGCGTCCACAAAGGGTTTCGCGCACGATATCGTGGCCTTGTCGGCAGGCGTGCAGCGCATGGTGCGCTCCGACAGCGGCGCTTCGGGCGTAATGTTTACGCTGGATACCGAAAGCGGCTTCGATCAAGTCGTCTTCGTGACCTCGTCCTACGGTTTTGGGCGAAAATGGTGGTTCAAGGCGCGGTCAATCCCGACGAATTCTATGTCCACAAACCGACTTTTGCGTGCCGTACCGTCCCGCCGTGTTGCGTAAAACCATGGGTTCGAAACTGATTAAAATGGTGTTTACCGAACAGGCTCAGGCAGGGCAAGTCCGCAGGTGGTGGACGTTCTGGCCGAGCAGCGCAAACAGTTTTCCATCAGTAACGAAGAAATTACCGAGTTGGCACAATATGCGCTGATTATCGAAGAACACTACGTACCGCCCGATGGACATCGAATGGGGCCGCGACGGCGTGGACGGTAAAATCTATATTTTGCAGGCACGTCCCGGAAACCGTTAAATCCCAAGAGGAAAGCAGCCGCAGCTGCGCCGTTACGCGATTTCCGGCGAGAAAAAGTATTAGCCGAAGCAGCCATCGGTCAGAAGGTCGGCTAGGGCAAAAGTGCGTCTGCGTGAAAGACGCTTCCGAGATGGACAGCGTGAAAGAAGGCGACGTATTGGTTACCGACATGACCGACCCCTGATTGGGAACCGGTGATGAAACGTGCGGCAGCCATCGTTACCAACCGTGGCGGACGTATTTCTGTCACGCGGCGATTATCGCGCGCGAATTGGGTATTCCGGCCGTCGTTGGTTGCGGCAACGCCTCTTCCGTCCCTGCAGTGAAGGCCGGGAAGTAACGGTTTCTTGTGCCGAAGGCGACACCGGCTTTATTTACGACGGTTTGCTGAATGTGAGTCAGCGACATCGCTTTTGGACAACATGCCCGCATCGCCGGTGAAAATCATGATGAACGTGGGCAATCCCGAATTGGCCTTTCTCGTTCTCCAGCTTGCCCAGCTGAAGGCATCGGCTTTGGCGCGCATGGAATTTATCATCAACCGCCAAATCGGCATCCATCCGAAAAGCATTGCTCGAGTTCGAACGTCAAGACGAAGACGTCCGTGAGGAAATCGAAGACCGTATCGCCGGTTGCGCCTCCGGTCGATTTCTGCGTGGATAAAATTGCCGAGGGCGTGTCCACGCTGGCCGCTTCCGTATTCCCGCGCAAGGTCATCGTGCGGATGTCCGATTTCAAAATCCAACGAGTACATGGGCTTGATTGGCGGCAGCCGTTACGAACCGCACGAAGAAAACCCGATGTTAGGCTTCCGCGGTGCAGCGCGTTATGTTTCCGAAGACTTTGCCGAATGTTTTGCTTTAGAATGCCGTGCCTTGAAACGCGTCCGCGACGACATGGGGTTGACCAACGTCGAAATCATGATTCCGTTCGTCCGCACCTTTGTCTGAGCGGAAGCCGTGGTTAAGGCATTGAAAGCCAACGGCTTAGAGCGCGGTAAAAACGGCCTGCGCCTGATTATGATGTGCGAAGTGCCGAGCAACGCGCTTTTGGCCGAGCAATTCCTGCAGTATTTCGACGGCTTCTCTATCGGCTCAAACGATATGACCCAGCTGACTTTGGGTGTGGACCGCGACAGCGGCGGTTCGATTGCTTCCTCTTTCGACGAGCGCAATCCTGCGGTTAAAGTTATGCTGCATCTGGCCATTTCCGCCTGCCGCAAGCACAACAAATATAGTCGGCATCTGCGGGCAAGGCCCGTCAGACCATCCCGATTTTGCCAAATGGTTGGTGGAAGAGGGCATCGATACCGTTTCGTTGAACCCCGATACCGTGATTGAAAACTTGGCTGTATCTGGCCAAAGAAGTGAAGAAATAAGCGGATTGGCGTGAAAAACCCCTGCATATCGGAACGGTATGCAGGGTTTTCGTCTATCGTCCGGCCGTTAGTGAAGGCAGCGGCGGGCGAAAGGGAAGGCCGTCTGAAAAATACGGCAGGGATTTTCTCCGCAGCGTTTTCAGACGGCCTGACGTATTGGAAAAACCGATTATCGTGCGTTTTCCAATTTTTGCGTTCAAACACTTCGCGCGGTTCCAAATTCTTTAAGAAACGCGCCAGTTCGGACAACGCGCCTTCGTAAACGCCTCCGTTTGAATTCGATAACTTCGTCTATCGGTGCCCAGTAATCGTGCCAACGCCAACCGTCGAATTCAGGGGTTGCTGGCACGCAGGGTACATCGCTTTCGCGTCCGACCAGTTTCAACAGATACCAAATCTGTTTCTGCCCACGGTAAGAGCCGCGCCATTCGCGCCGTACCCAGTTGTTCGGCACGTCATAACGCAGCCAGTCGCGCGTGCGCCCTGATGATTTTCACATGGTGCGGCAGCAGGCCGACTTCTTCCATCAATTCGCGGTACATGGCCGTTTCCGGGCTTTCGCCCGGCTTGATGCCGCCCTGCGGAACTGCCACGAATGCTCGCGCACCCGCTTGCCCCAGAAGACACGGTTTTTGACCGTTGATGAGGATGATACCGACATTAGGGCGATAGCCTTCCCTGTCCAACATGATTCCGCCCTCGTACAAATTTCAAATCGGGCGATTTTCCCATATTACAGGCCGTCTGAAAAAGCAAGCGCAGCGTATCGATAACGTAACAGGCCGTTAAAAATGTCGGCAAAACCCCGAAAGCCGCTTGCATCGTACGGGCTTTTTGCCGTTTAATGCGCGGCAACACCGTTAAGAGAGAGAAGGGACATTCAGGATCGCGGCGGGTGCGCCGGAAACCGTGAAAATACGGCAGGCGGAATCATTTTTCCCAGCGGAACCTCAGCCGGCTGCAATTGGGCCGGAAAATGCGGTTGCGCACACCTGCAGGACACACCCATGAAAAACACTACCGGCATTCGTGCTGAGCGCCCTGCTGCTTGCAGCCTGCGGCGGTTCCGACCAAAACATCCGACGGCGCGGATACCGCCGCAGACAAACAGCCCTGCCGATACAAAAACTCAATATTTTCAACTGGTCGGATTACGTCGATCCTGACACTGTTTCCGCATTCGAAACGACCGAAGGCGCTAAGATACGCTCACGATTTCTACGACAGCAACGAAGCCTTGGAAGCCAAACTGCTGACCGGCAATTCCGGCTACGACCTGGTTGCACCCTCCATCTCCAACATCGGCCGCCAAATCAAGGCCGGTGCCTATCGGGAAATCGATAAAAGCAAAACTCGAATTACAGCAACATCGATCCCGAACTCGCTTAAACAGATGGAGCAGGTTGATCCCGGCAACAAATACGCCGTACCGTATTTCTGGGGCATCAACACCCTGGCGATTAACGAAGCCAAAGTGAAAGCCGCGCTGGGCGATAAAATGGCCGGAAAACGAATGGGATTTGGTTTTTCAACCCCGAATACACCGCCAAATTGAAACATTGCGGCATCAGCTTTTCGACAGCCCGACCAGAACAATATCCGCTGGCCTTTGAAATATCTGGGCAAAAACCCCAACAGCGAAGAAGCGGCCGACATTGAAGCCGCCACCGATTTGATGAGGAAAGCGCGCGGCGACATCAAACGCTTTACCTCTTCGGGTTACATCGACGACATGGCATCGGCAACCTGTGCGTCGCCATCGGCTACGGCGGCGATTTGAACATTGCCAAAACCCGTGCCGAAGAGGCGGGCAACGGCGTGAAACTGCGCGTGCTCACCCGAAAAACCGGCGTCGGACTTTGGGTGATTCCTTCATGATTCCGCGTGATTCGGCCAACGTCCTCAACGCCCACAAATACATCAACTACCCTTCAGGCCGACGTGGCGGCGAAAAACGGCACTTTCGTCACCTACGCACCGGCGAGCAAACCGGCGCGCGAACTGATGCAGCCGAAATATGCCGCCGACCCGTCGGTCTTCCCCGACGACGAAGTCCGGGCCAACAGCTTCGTCGTCCCGCCCAAATCACGGGAAACCGTCAAACTGCAAAACCAAACTGTGGCAGGAATTGAAAGCAGGGCAGTAGCAAGGCAACAGATTGAAAGAGGCCGTCTGAAAAACCTTTTTCAGACGGCCTCGACAGCCTATCAACCTTCAATAAAACGGGAGTAACAGCCATGGCAGGAAAAATTAAGCGGCAGAACCATCTTGGTAACCGGAGCCTCGCAAGGCATAGGCGCGGAAGTGGCGAAACACTGCGCGGCCGAAGGCGCGACCGTCATCCTGGTGGCGCGCCGCCAGAAACGCATGGAGAAAAGTGTACGACGAAATCGTTGCCGCCGGTTCGCCCGAACCTTTTGCCGTCTGCTTTCGACCTCCTCACGGCAGAAGAAAACGAATTCGCCCAACTGGCTCGCCACCATAGGCGAAGGCTCACGGGCGGGACGGCTGGACGGCATCGTACACTGCGCGAGCTGCTTCACCGCCTTGTCCCCGCTCGAATTCAAACCGTCGGCGACTGGGTGAAACAATACCGCATCAACACCGTCGGCCCGATGGGGCTGACCCGCGCCTTCACCCCGCTGCTGAAACAGTCCGACGACGCATCCGTCCTCTTCGTCAGCGAAAGCCACAGCGAAAAAGCGCAGGCCTACTGGGGCGGGTTCGGCGCATCGAAAGCGGCAGTGATCTACCTCGCCCTCAGCATTGCCGACGAATGGGAACGCTTCGACAACCTGCGCGCCAACATTTTGATTCCCGGCGTAAACTCGCCGCAGCGGGAAAAAACCCACCCCGGCGAATCGAAAAAGCGAACGGCGCGAACCGGCCGACATCATGCCCGCCTTCATTTATTGGCTGGGCAGCGAAAGCAAAGGCAGAAACGGCGAAACGGTTTATTTGTAGCCCGTTATGGGGGAAAAGGCCATCTGAAAACGCTAACCGTTTTTCAGACGGCCTCACATTGAAATAAGATCTCCCATACGGCTTTTGCTGTTTTGATTTAATTTAGCTGGAAGAAAACAGCATGAAGATTTTTAAAAAGCATTTTGCCCGCCTTAATGGTTTCGTCAAGCCTGATATTCCTCAGCCCGCCCGTTTCCGCCGCACCCAAGCGAAACCCAGCCGCCGGGCAGGCTGACAGGATGCGCATTGCCGACAAAGTCGGACAAAAATGATTTGTACGGATTTTTGGGGCAATGCGGCAGAAAATGAAAAAGGTTCGCTGATTAACACGATTGCCATGCATCCTGACGGACGGTGTGGACACAATGATCTCTGACGGTCAAGGCCGAAGGCAAGCCCGTTATCATCAAACAGCAATTCACTTGGACATTCGACGAAGAGCGGCAGGTGTTGCGGCAGACCGTTACCGATTATCGGGTTGTGAAAACGGTAAAGAACAGCGGGACAGGCAAGAAATCGGCAAGAAAAGTACGATCAAAGTCAGGATGCTAGTGGTCGATACAAAGCCGAGTATGCTGGAACTGACCGATGAGGCAAGCGGCAATCGGATGAGTTATTTTCAGGCAAGATGTAGAAAAATTCCTCAACACACTGGAAAATACGGCACAAAAACACAGCAGAAACAGGCCGTCTGAAACGCCGAACCGGTTTTTCAGACGGCCTCAACAGCATCACGACAGCGGAAACTGACACATGGCAAAAGCCCCCAAAACCATCTACCAATGCACCGAATGCGGCGGCACTTCCCCGAAATGGCAGGGCAAATGTCCGCATTGCGGCGAGTGGAACACGCTTCAGGAAAGCCTTGCCGCGCCCGAACCGAAAACGCCTCGCTTCCAATCTTGGGCGGCGGACACATCGACCGTCCAATCCTCTCCGCCGTGACCGCCACCGAAGTGCCGCGCAATCCGACCGAGCATGGGCGAACTCGACCGCGTATTGGGCGGCGGGTCTGGTCGATGGCGCGGTCATTCTGCTTGGCGGCGACCCCGGCATCGGCAAATCCACGCTGCTGTTGCAGACCATCGCCAAAAATGGCGCAAAGCCGCAAAGTGCTGTACGTTTCCGGCGAAGAATCCGTCCCAACAGGTCGCTCCCTGCGTGCGCAGCGTTTGAACTGCCCACTGAAGGCGTGGAACCTGCTGGCCGAAATCCGCATGGAAGCGATTCAGACGGCCTTGAAACAGCATCAGCCCGAAGTCGTCGTCATCGACTCCATTCAAAACCATGTATTCCGACCAAATCACCTCCGCCCCCGGCTCCGTGTCGCAGGTGCGTGAATGCGCCGCCCAACTGACGCGCATGGCGAAACAAATGGGCATCGCCATGATACTGGTCGGACACGTTACCAAAGACGGCGCGATTGCCGGCCCGCGCGTGCTGGAAACACATGGTCGATACCGTGCTGTATTTCGAGGGCGACCAACATTCCAACTACCGCATGATACGCGCCATCAAAAACCGCTTTCGGCGCGGCAACGAACTGGGCGTATTCGCCATGACCGAAAAACGGTTTGAAAGGCGTGTCCAACCCGTCCGCCATCTTCCTCGCCAGCTACCGCGACGACACGCCCGTTCATGCGTTTTGGTCACGCAGGAAGGCAGCCGTCCGCTTTTGGTCGAAATTCAGGCATTGGTCGATGACGCGCAGCTTCACCCCAAACGCCTCACCGTCGGCCTCGAACAAAACCGCCTCGCCATGCTGCTCGCCGTCCTCAACCGCCACGGCGGCATCGCCTGTTTCGACCAAGACGTGTTCCTCAACGCCGTCGGCGGCGGCGTCAAAATCGGCGAACCCGCCGCCGACCTCGCCGTCATCCTCGCCATGCTCTCCAGCTTCCGCAACCGCCCGCTACCCGAAAAATGGTCGCATTCGGCGAAATCGGTTTGAGCGGCGAAGTCCGCCCTCGTCGCACGCGGACAAGAACGGCTCAAAGAAGCGGAAAAACTCGGCTTTTCAAACGCGCCATCGTCCCCAAAGCCAATATGCCGCGCAACGAAAAAGAGTTCCCAAAACCTAAAAATCTTCGGCGTTTCCAGCCTTCAGGAAGCTATCGAAATCTGCCGCGACGCGGAAAACTCGCATAGGTTTTCGGAGGAGATCGAGCGCCGTCTGAAAGCTCTGACCTCGTTGAAGTCGGGCTTTCAGACGGCCTTTTGATGTCTGCCGATGTCTCGCTGAAGGGTTGGCCTGCTTGGGCGGCAGACAAATGTCCGGGCAGATACGGCGGACTAAGTTTGACCGTCGGCGGCAGGGTAACGCCGCATCAGTTTCAGCAGCCCGCGCATGGAGTAGCGGCGCAGCCAGCCGCTCAGCATCATGGCAGGATAGAACAACAGGAAGCCGTGAGGATAGAGACTGTCGGGAAATGAGCAGCATCAAAAACAGGCCGATAGCGGCAATTTCAGCACCGTGCCCAAAATGGCTGCCTTGTACTGTGCGGCAACGTGGCGGGCAACAGCAGCGGCCAGACGGCGGCGGTGACAGGGCGCAGAACGGCTGTTGCAGGCGGGAGGCCTGCCCGTTCAGTAGGAGGTTGATCGGGCGTTCGACGGCGGCGAGCCAGTTTGGTTTGTGCTCAAGCAGGTAGAGGGCGGCGTTGAACCACAGCAGGATGGCGCACAAGAGGCGATGCGGAATTCTTCGGACACAGACTCAGATCGTCTAATAACGACCAAGCTGAAGGCGATGAAGCCGGTCATAGACAAGCGAGACGACAACCCACGCCATTTCTGTGAATGGGAAAGGTAATAAGTCCATGAAACAAGTGGGTATCAAAAGGGAGGATACGAATGTCGGCTCCGGGGTGTTGCGTAAGGGGAAAAATTGAATGGCATCGTGACGGCGGGCATGGCAAACAGGTAGATTAGCGCAGTAATAGGGTGGTATTTGAATGTTTCCAACGAGATGCGGCGATATTCCGTTTACCAACTATGTAGGTACGGGGCGATTATGCCGGCAACTCAGAGCTTTGAAAGGATACGAGCCAGGCAAATCGGGAAATGCTTGGTTTTGGACGGTAAACAACAGGGTGGATGAACAGCAGCAGTCCGAGAATGACTACCCACGCCCTGTAGCCGGTTTTTCCTCCTGCAAGAGGTCGTAGAGTGAAAATGGGAGAAGACAAGGCTCTGCGCTGCTCTTGTGTGGTTTCGGACGATAAGTTCGGCCAGATAAACGGCGGCTGACGGCAAGCTGTTGCCTCGAAAAAGCCGGGCCGTCTGCCGAGAAAGCGGTCGAAAGTGCGGGTGTAGAGGGATGGGGTCGGGTTCGGCACTAAAACGGGTTTTCGCTCGTCGGAGCGGGCAAGCAGGCGGGAGAGGATTGCGGTTTTCGCGAAAGTTCTGCAGCCGCATCACTTTTCGACGGGTGTGAGAATCCGGCCGTGCTTGTCTTCGTGCCAGCCGAAATAATCCGACCATTCTAGCCACAGCAGCCGGGTCGTAAATATCGTGCCGACGCAGGAAGGCGGCGCACATATAGATGCTTTTTCGCTGCCGCCCAAAGGCATTTGGTCGAGCATGGCGAAAATTTGTTCGCTGGTGCTTCAGCAGGCTGTCGCAGCCGCCCTGTTCAAACCATTCTTCCAGCCGGGTTTCGAGCTCTTCGCAATATTGCGGCATAGAGGCCGTCTGAAAAACCTTTCGTCCGTATCGGCTGTACTTTTCGGGCCAGCCGAAAGTGGCCGACCATTCCGACCACAAGAGGGGTGGGTGATGTCGTGTTGTGCAGGAAGTCGAGGCAGTGGCGCGACATCTGCCCGCTCTCGTCTAAGGACATCCCATCCAGTGAGGCGCGGAATTCGCCGAGCCTGTGCAGCAGCCTTCGCTGCCCGCTTCGTTGAACCATTGCTCCAGTTTGGATGACAGGTATTCGGGGCTGTGTCGCGGCCGTCTGAAAAAGGCTTTATCTGTATCGAAGCGGCGGATGTGCCGTCAAACGGGCTTTTCAGACGGCCTCTCGACGGCTTTCTTCATCGCCGTTGCCGTTGTTGCTGTTTTCCCAAGCAGGGGAATGGCGGATATGCCGTCTGAACAGCCGGTTTGCCCTGTTTCGGGTTGTCCGTGGTTTTCAGACTGCCATGATATCGCCGTTGCTATCTTCGTCTTCATCCCCGTCTGCATCGATATAGATATGGGGGGCGACGGCGAGGGCGTAGTCGAAGGCTTCGCGCAGTTGTTGGTAGGCTGCCGCGTCGTCGTCGGGGCGGGTGGTTTTCAGTTGTTTGGCGTAGGCGCGTTTGATGGCGCGTTCATCGTCGGTGGGTTCTATGCCCAGTATTTGCCAACAGTCCATATTGCTTTGCTTTTACGAAAGGCCGTCTGAAAGTAGGGATTTTGTTTTCAGACGGCCGGTTGGGGCGGGTGGTTAATCAGTCTTTTTCAGCCTGTCCGGAAGGGCTTATTTTCCAGTGTTGCCCCTGCGCGTCTGTTGCACGGCCGTATATGCGTTTGTCTATCTCTTCCGCCAGCGGCGAGGCGGCAGTGAAGCGCGCGGGCTGGACGATTTTGCCTTGGCGGTCGATATAGCCGTAGCGGGTGTTTTTATCGTTGCTCGTCGGAACGGTTGGACAAAATCGCTAGCCGTGCCGGAAATCGGAAATATACTGAGCGAGGGCGGCAGGATTTGGAGGTCTCTGCCGTCGGCAGCTCCCCATTTGCCGTTTTGTTTGAACGGCAGGCGGTTTTCGGAAAGTGAGCCGACATCTTGATAACGCGGGGCAACCAGGACGCGCCCTTTCAAATCGGCAATGCCCCATTTGCCGTTTTGCCGCACTTGGAGGTGGGTGTAAGGCGGTAATGTTCGTAACCCGGGCGGATTTGCTGCCAAGCGAAGGGGCGGATACGGCGGGTGTGCCGTTCGGTCTGATTTCATCAGCCGTAGCCGCTGCTTTCGTTTGGCGGCGGCATATTGGCGGTTGACGGAGTCGATGTCTTCAGATTCGAACGGCAGCATGGTTTGACCGTCGGTATCCGTCATCCCCCATTTGCCGTTTGAATTTTGCAGGATGTAGCCGTAGGGTTCGGCGCATTTTGCGTTGCGGTAAGCGGTGTCGGAGCGGCGCGCTATCGGGGAAAAACGATGGGAAACGAGCCGCCGCGTCGGACCAGATAGGAGTGCGGCGGTTGTTTGTCGAAGCGGAAGCCGTCTTGCTGCATTGTGTGCGTGCGGCAGACGGTTTCCTTTTAAAGTGTAGCGGCTGGCGCCGTCAGCGGGCGGATGGAGAAGGCGGAAACGGCGCCAGACGGCAACAGGATGCAGAGGCTTAATAATATTTTTGGTCATGTTCGCTACTTGGTGGGAGATTGATTGAAGGCCGTCTGAAAATAAAGCAGACGGCGGGTGTTTCAGACGGCCTTATCTGCGCCGCCTCCGGCAGACCCATATCGGCCCATTTTCACAATGTTGGCGACCTCGGCGGATTCGAGTTCGTAAAACTGTCCGCGCTTCAGGCGGTTGGAGCAGGCCGATGGGGCCGAAGCCGATGCGGACCAGGCGGCTGACCGTCAAATCGAAGTATTCGAATATGCGCCGTACTTCGCGGTTGCGGCCTTCTTAATCACGACGTTGTACCATTTGTTTACGCCTTCGCCGCCTTGTTCGCGGATGCGCTCCACTTTCGGCCAAAGCCGTCTTCGAGCATGATGCCTTCTTCGGTCAGCATCCGCATTTGTTCGGTCGTCAGGCCGCCCAGCGTGCGCACCGCATATTCGCGTTCCACCGAAGCGCGGATGGGCGAAACGCTGCACCAGTTCGCCCGAGGTGGTCAGAATCAGCAGGCCGCTGGTGTTGATGTCCAAGCGGCCGATGGCGACCCAGCGGTTGCTGGCGCCCTGCGGTAGGCGGTCGAAGATGCTGACGCGGCCTTGCGGGTCGTCGCGGGAGACGATTTCGCCTTCTTGCTTTGTAATACAGGATAATGCGCGGCAGACGGTCTGCCCATTTGAGTTTGATGATGTTGCCTTTGACCAGCACTTGGTCTTCGGGCGTGATTTTGTCGCCCAACTGCGCGGTTTTGCCGTTCACCGTTACCCAGCCGTTGTTAATCCAATCTTCCATTTCGCGGCGCGAACCGACGCCTGAGGCCGCCAGCACTTTTTGCAGGCGTTCGGGTTCCATGCGCGACAAATCGCTGCGGCGTTCTTTCAAATCGCGCGCGTTCCATGATTTTTGCGGTTCTGGATTGCGGACGACCAGTTTTTGCTTTGGCGGCATGTTGCTTCGGTGCTTCGGTGCGGTTTTTCAAAACGGTTTGACGTTTTGTTTTCAGACGGCCTCTGCACGGCGGCACGGCCTGATGCAGGCTTTTCAGACGGCCTTTTGCCTTTGCTGCCGTGTTTTCAGACGGCCTGCGGCTGTTTTTCGGTTTGGCGGACACGCCGTCGCCATTGTCGTTTGCTGATTGTTTTTGGGTCATATCAGCTTTCCAACCCGCCGGACGGCGGGTTCTTCTGCAGAGTTTGCGCGGCAGGGGTTGGTAAAAGATTAGCAGAAGGCGGCATCCGCCCCTGCCCATATCCGTGATTTTGAAATGCCGCCTGCAAATTTTCATGCCGCAATCATGTTCGCTGCCCATTTTGTGCCGAATTCGGCCGAACAGCGGCGGTTCGCCCACATCAAACAGGATGTGTATCGCCAACAATGTTATGTCTCGGACGGAAACCCCATCCACCCAAGAGCCGTATACTTTTGGCCGTAATCAAAAACGTAGCGGCGACCGCCTTGGCGTACCACAAAGTCCGATTGGCCGACAAATCCAGTGATTTGTTCAACATAGGCTTCGGTCGGGGGACTGCCGAAAACGGCCAAATCGTTCGAAAGGGACAGATGATTTCTGCCGCTTCCTGCGGGATTCTGACGAGTTGTATCACCGCTCCGTCCAAAAACGATATTTTGCCTAACCATGATTTAATTTACCTTGTTTTTAAGCCGCTCAACGGGTTTCTTCACGGCGATACCCAGCCAGCCGCCGGTTGCGCCCACCAATCTGAAAGGCAGGCCGTAAACATAGCGGACTTCTGGCCACTGCGCAGGTCGGTTTTTCGTCCCTGTATCAGTGCATAAGCCAACATGGGTGCAGTTCTTGCGGTATAGCCGCCGCTGTCCACCACTTGCAAAAATCAGTTCGTCCGATGTGGCAGGTTGGACGATTAGGCACTACAAGGGTTGGTTTTTCGTCCGCCAAAAGCCGTATTTTTCGTCTTTTCTTTCTTCGCCTGCAGCCAGATAGTAGGGTCGAGACTTCCAGTCGGGACTGTCCGCTATCTTCCAGCCGTCCGGCTGTTTTTGTACTACATAGGAAGCTTAAATTCGCGGGTCAGCTCATCGGCGAAGCTGCCGCCTATACGTTTGTCCGCTCAGAATGTGCCTTGCAGGGCTTTTCGCATTCGGCGGGGATGGTGTCGGCATGAGCATTGACTGCCAAGGCGGCCAATGGAGTTGCCAATATGGTTCGCATTATTCTTCACTTTCTGTTTGATTGATATCGGTTTCTTCCGTTGCGCCGTCTTGGGGAAACGCCGGGCAGGACGAGTTCGCTCAATTCGGTCAGCGGCGCAGTTGTTCCAGTGTTTCCAGCTGCAGGTCGCTCAAAAGGCGGGTGTGGTTGCCCACGGGCGGGCGGCCTATGCTGTCGCGTGGTGACGATGACTTCTATCCAGCCGCGGTCTTGCAAGGTTTGCATGATGTTTTGCGAAACGGCCACGCCGCGTATAGTTTTCTGATGTCGCCGCGCGTTACGGGCTGCTGGTAGGCGATGATGCGTAAGTGTTTCCATTACGGCGCGGGAATATCGCGGCGCACGCTGTTCCTGCAGGCTGCCGCAGTCTCGAATGCGGCTTGCGCGATTTGGAACCGCCAGCCTTCGTGGTAGCACCAGTTGCAGGGGCGCGGCTTTTGCCAGCGGGTTTTTCAAGGTGGCAGCACGTTCTATGAGCTTGTCGGCTGACAGCGGCGGCACGCACAGTTCGCGCATGGCTTTTTCGCTCAGCGGTTCGGTTTGGGTCAGCAGGGGCGGCTTCGATAAGTGTATCCGGGGAAGCGTGTCATTCGATGATGTTTTCGGTTTTCAGACGGCCTTCCATACACTCGGAGGAGGCCGTCTGAAAAAAGGGTTTCCAGTGGTTCAGGCCGTCTGAAAAGCCTGTATTTGTTGCAGGATGACGGCGCGATTTGATGCCTTCCGGCAGGCGGAAGTCCAGCAGCATCCTGGTGATTTGCAATGCCTGTTGCAGGCTTTTCGCCGTTGTCGAAACGGCCTGCGTGCAGTTGCAGCAGGGTGCTGCCGCTTTGCGGTGATACCGTTTGCGGTATTCGGTGCCGATGCCAGCAACAGCGGGGCTTGTTCGGCTTGCAGCAGGTATTGTTTTTCCGTTTACGGCTGCTCCGTCGGCGTCGTGTAGCAGGTCAGGGCGTAGCCCAGTTCGGTCAGCAGCCGCCATTCGAAGCGGCGCAGGGCGGCAAACATGGTTGCTCTGGTGCAGATTTCGGTGTGCTTCGGCCAGCGCGTCGTATAGCTTTCGGATGCGGGTCTTCGCGCGCGGTCAGTTTTCCAAACCAGTTCGTTCAGGTACAGGCCGCTGAAGAGGGCCCTGCCTTGCGGTTGGGGGCCAGCCGCCCAGCCATTCGGCGCGGTGCAGGGTTTTGGTTCGGTGTTGCCGTACCATGATGCGTCGATGGGGACGAACGGGGACCAAGATGCCGCGCAGTTCGCTCTGCCTTTTGCGCGCGCGCTGCGTGCAGCAGGGAGCGACGCGGCCGTAACGTCGACTGAATACTTCGAGCCTCAGCTGCTTTCACGCCAGGGTACGGCATTCAGTAGGAAAACGGGTTCGTGGTTGATGCGGTGGTTGCGGTCGGACATGGTGGACGAGGGGCCGCCCTGCAGCGGTTTTGCAGGTGTTTTTCAGACGGCCTTGCGGTTATTTTGCTGTTGTATTTTACGTCGTATTTCAGTTCGGTAAGGACGTTTTCAGGTTGTAGTCGAGGATGTCTTTCACCAATTCCGGGCGTTTCCGAGGTAACGGCCTGATAAAGCTGTTGGTTCAGGTTGGCGGCCTGGCGGGTGATGCGGCGGTGCGGACGACTCCGTTTACGGCATCGGTCAGGTGGGGCATCAGACGCTGCATCAGGCGGTCGATCAATTCTTGTTCCGACAGGCAGAATACCGGGCGGTTGCCCGTACGCCCTGCGGATTTAAAGACGTTCACGTTGACGGGGATGTGTCTGGCCAGGGCGGCACGCTTCGGTGCTGTCAGCGCATTTCCTCCGGCTCTTTCGGCGATAGGCGTTTGCGCGGATTGACGTTTTGGGGTTCAGCCAGACGGTCTGCTTTTTCCTGGATGTCTTCCGGTTTGATGTTGCCTTGCAGGGCGTTTTGCGCGTTCAGCCAGTCTTCTTCCAGCAGAACGGTGGTGTGCGGTTTCGGTCGACTCGCCGACCAGTGCGGCGATTGTGCCGGGCCTGCCAGCCTTTTCAGATAGTTTTTCATGACCCTGCCGTTTGAATTCGGCATGCAGGGTGGTGTTTTTCTGTTGCTTGTGTCGGTGCAGGAGCAGGGGAGTGTGTGTTTCAGGCTGCTCAGACGGGCGGCTGTCGCGCTTGGCGCGCATTTGTTGTAGTCCCATTCGGGTTGTTTGTTCGACATGGTTATCTTCGCTCAGTACGGCATGGTAATGCCGCCCATTTTAACAGAATATAAGGAGTGTTCGGTGATGGAAGATATCGAACGTCGTTTGGAAAGTATTTGGAAGAGGCGAATGAGGCGTTGAAAATGCAGAACAAGGTGCTGGTTACGGCATTCAAAGGCATGCTCCGCGGGCTGCCGGCAGAGCTTGCGCAGATGTGGTGGAATCCGTGCAGCTGGCATTTCGAAGATGCGGTAAATGAATTGGTTTACGAAGACAGCCCGCATGTCGATTTGTTTCATGACGTTACTTATGCGTTTTTCCGTGAAAAAGAGTAAATTCGTGCTAAAATAAAAACGAAAGCCACTTTTTAAAAATCAAGTAAAAGGAAACAAACATGAGCATGAAAAATGGTTGGCAACAGCATTGGCTTCGTTCCGCATTATTGACTGCCTGCGGCGTACAGAGTCAAAGCCAGGGTCAGGCATCGGCTCCCGGCGGGTGCGCAAAGGCGGCGAGAAGGTTTACCGTGTTGCCATGAATGCCGAATTTGCGCTGTTTGAATTTAGTGGACAGTGCAAACAACATCCAAGGCTTTGATGTCGATTTGGTCAATGCCATGGCTAAAAGGCGGGTAATTTTAGTTGAGTTTAAACATCAGCCGTGGGACAGTCTGTTCCCGCATTGGGCAACGGCGATGTCGATAGTCCTGGGCTTCTGCGGTAACCATTACCGACGACCGCAAACAAACCATGGATTTTTCCGATCCATATTACAAAAATTACCCAAGTGATTTTTGGTACCGCAGGTAAAACCATCAAATCGGTTGAAGATTTGAAACAGGTGAATAAAGTAGGCGTGGTAACCGGTACGACCGGTGATTTGGCTGCCAGCAAAACCCTCGGTTCGGACAGCACTAAATTGCCCGTTTTGAAAACATTATTTTGGTGACCAAAGAGGCTGGAAAAACGGTGGCTTAGATGCGGTAATCAGCGACAGCGCGGTAATTGCCAACTACATCAAAAATAATGGCAGCAAAGGCTTTTCTATGGTCGAAATTCCGACTTTACCGAGGAAAAACTATGGATTTGCCGTGCGTAGAAGGCGATTCCTGCAACAGCCACCATGTTGAACGACGCCCTGAAAAAGTACGCGAATCAGGTGAATACGATAAAATTACCGATAAATATTTTGCCAAATAAAGGGCTGATTACCACTATGCCCGATTGAGGCCGTCTGAAAGAAATATTTTCAGACGGCCTTGTATGCTGAACAGTCAGGATGGTATAACAATCAAAACGGCACAGCCGGAAATACTCACTCAAGGAATAAAGCTGACCGTTATTGCAACATTGGTCGGAATCGCCATCTTGGGCGGCGGAGCTGTCGGCGGCAGTGTTTATGCCGATAAAAACTGAAGCAGGATTTTTATTTCCAACATCTCAAAGCGGACAAACGTCTGAAAATCACGCTCAAAGAATTCGATATGGGCGTGACATCGGGCAAAGCTTCGTGGACGGGCGAATTTACTCCCGATCTGTGCACAGTACGGAGGACAAAATTGTCCTTGCGCGGTAGAGGACGTGATTACGCGCGGCCTGAGCGGTTACAACATGAAAAGCAAGCTTTTATCTGGTTGTGGAAAATGGCAAGAATTTCTCCTGTTCAACGGCGATACCGATATTTCTTGGGCAGGTGGATTCAACAGTAAAGCTGACTCGCTCCCGCAAGCTCGTATCAAAGACGATGAGGCGGGGATGAAAGTTACCTGGGATGTTGTAACTTCCAATATTTCGGTGAAAAGCAGATCAACGCTATTATTTGAGCAAATTTGATTTTTGATGCCCCTCTGTTTCCATGGAAAACTCAAAGCTGCCGAGGAAGGGAAATTCCTTGTTCAAATGAACAATTTGAACACAGCACGGATACCATTATGGTCAGATTGTAAAACCGCAGAACGGAACTGCGATCTCTAGAGCTCATTCAAAGTAGAGAGCCCGGACTTTCAATTTGAAGGCAAAATAATGTGAAGAGTGAAAAGCGAGCAAACGATTAAAGACGGCAAGTCACATTTGCCAGCCGTAACACCATTAGCGATATTGAGGTTAATCAGGCTAAGTTCGACCGCATACAGCAAAAACTTCAGCCTGCAAGATTTGAACGGAGAGGCTGTTGAACGCAGCAACGCCTTCTTGGGCGAGAGAGGACAAGAGTGCCTGAGTCCGAGAACAATCACAGACTGAAATAAAAGGAGTTAGTCAAACTGTTGGAAATCCGGCCTCAGGTAGACAGTAAAGGCAACCAGATTTACTTGGATGGCAGCACTGGCGAAGGCCGATGCGGATGCCTCATTGCCGCCTATTGCCTATGAAAACGACCAGCAGTTGAACAGGCCGTGATAGAAAAATTGAAAGTACAACGCGGCTGTCGGAAGTCGATAAAGAAATTTATCGAAGGAATATTGAAGCTGATGGCTGTTTACGGAATAGGCGATGGTTCAACCGATGTAGAGGCAACGTGAAAAGAATGTGGCTACCGCACTGGATGGCGAAGTTACGACCGACAGCTGATTGTCAAACGGTAAATAAGCGAGGTTGATTTCGTTTCAATTTCGCCAATCGACTGTCCGACTGACGACTTTGTTTCAGACGGCCTATTCTGAATAAACATAGGCTGTTCAATCGATGTATGGCAATTCATGGCGGATTGATTTGATACTTGCGGATGGTTGAGCAATAGGTCCGCGTTTCAAATTGTCTGCTGTGAATGCCATATTTTTATTTGAAAATAATGAAGGATATTTTATGAAATCTTCAAAAATTATTTTGCTGTTGGCTTTTAGGATGGTGCAGCGCAGCATATGCTCCAGCGACTCAAAAATTACCCTTTGGATGAGACAGGTTGTTTGTCTAAGCCTTTACAAATCAAGCGCGGCGGCGCGGTATATTATTTTGACAGCCGACGGATACGGGTTTGATTGCTCATTTAAACCGATCAGTCCTGATGTGGATGGTGATCCGAAGGGCAAAAAGGTTGCATTGGAAGTGGGAAGGATAGGCGATAATGACGAAAGCGGATTTAGCTTTTGCGGAAATCATAGATAAAGGACGTTACACTATTCACTTTCCGCGAGCGGGAAAAATAGAGTCTCTGTGCATTAACGGGGGAAGTAGGAACCATTGTCGGCGGGTAGGCTGGAAAGCCAAAAGCGGCAGTTGCCAATCCTCTTATATTGTTTTTATTCCGAACCGCACATTGACTCGAAAGGCCGTCTGAAAACATTTGCAGACGGCCTTTGCTTTATTTGCCTCGCATCAGTTCTGAAGAAAATCGTTGTTGTCCTTCGAGGGCTTTTGAGTTTGTCCACCAAAAATTCGGTGGCTTTCCAAATCGTCCATCGGGTGCAGGAATTTCCGTAACAGCCACATGCGTTGCAATTGGTCGTTCGGTACCAGCAGTTCTTCGCGGCGGTGCCGGATTTGTTGATGTTGATGGCGGGGAACAGGCGTTTTTCGCCATGCGGCGGTCGAGATGCAGCCCATATTGCCCGTGCCTTTAAATTCTTCGTAAATTACGTCGTCCATACGGTTGCCGGTTTCCACCAAAGGCGGTGGCGATGATGGTCAGTGAGCCGCCTTCTTCAACATTACGAGCGGCACCGAAGAAGCGTTGGGGCGGTGCAGGGCGTTGGCATCCACGCCGCCGGTCAGGATTTTGCCCGATGCGGGGACGACGGTGTTATAGGCGCGGGCAAGGCGGGTAATCGAACTCGACAGGATGACCACGTCTTTTGTGTTCCACCATGCGCTTGGCTTTTCAATCACTCATTTCGGCCACTTGGACGTGGCGGGTGGCGGTTCGTCGAAAGTGGAGGAGACGACTCGCCGCGTACGGAACGAGCTCATTTCGGTTACTTTCCGGGCGTTCGTCAATCAGCAGGACGATGAGTTCGGCATCCGGTGAGTTGGCGGTGATGGCATGGGCGATGTTCCGCAGCATCACGGTTTTGCCTGATTTGGGCGGGGCAACCAAAGTGCACGCTGTCCGCGTCCGATTGGGGAGACGAGGTCGATGGCGCGGCTGGTGAGTTTTTCTTCCGCCTTGATGTCGCAGTTCCAACTTGAATTGTTTGGTTGGGAAGAGCGGGTAAGGTTTTCAAAGAGGATTTTATGTTTGCAGACTTCGGGGTGGTCGCCGCTGATGGAATCGAGGCGGACGAGGGCAAAAGTAGCGTTCGTCGTTTTTCGGTACGCGAACGGTGCCTTCGATGGTGTCGCCGGTGTGGAGGTTGAAACGGCGGATTTGGTTGGACGAGACGTAGATGTCGTCCGGGCCGGCGAGATATGAGGTGTCGGCGCTGCGCAGGAAGCCGAAAGCCGTCGGGCAGGATTTCGTGGTGCCGGAGCAGTTGAAAATCTTCGCTTGGCGCATCAATTGGCGGACGATGGCGAAAAGCCAAATCCTGTTTTTCTCAGTCGGTTGGCGTTTTCGATGCCGAGTTGTTCGGCTCTGTTCCAGAAGTTTGGAAATATGTTGGGTCTGTAGTTCGGAGACGTGCAAAGAGATTGTTTTTAGAGCTCAGTATAAGCGGAAATACGGCGCGTGAGGCCGTCTGAAAAAGTGGTCGGAGGGTGAATAGTGATGGTTTTGTATTTGGAAATATGGAAATTGAATTTTTGAAAAATGGGAACCGCCGACGGAAGCGGCGGATAGCGGCCTGCATTTTATGTAGTGTGGGGCGGGTTGTCAGAAGGCCGTCTGAAAAATAACGGTGCCTCAAAAAGCGTTGAAATGCCGTGGCGGCATTCGGTTCGGGCGGTACTGTTTTCGACGGCCTGTCGGGACAAGGAGGCTATTTAGGGTTGGCATGAAGTGATTAAACATCATTTTTAGGTATTTGATTTTTCGGGTTTGGTTTACTAATGGAAATGCAGCTTACCGTACGGCAGGGTTTTATTGTCGCCGAGATTTCCTACATCTGCCTCCTATCCGTAATATTTGATGAAAAACAAAATTTCAAAAGGAACCTTCATGACACCTGATTTCTTCCCGCTATTACGGTACCAGTCAGCCGCCTGCTGCATTGGTTGATGGCTGCTTGTTTTTGTTGTAATGCTGGCAACGGCAATTATTTGAATCTGACCGAGGCCGACTGGGTCGGCAGTCTTTACGGCCTGCATAAATCGTTTCGGCTTTATTTTGATGGTGTTGATCGTCGTCCGTATCCTGTGGGCGGCTGCCACATATGGGCAAACGCCCGCCCGCCGGACTGTGCGGCGGCCAAGCTGGGGCATCTGGCATTGTATGCGCTGATGTTGTTTGTGCCGCTGGTCGGCATGATTAGACAATACGGCACGCGGTCGCGGGCCGTTGAAGGTGTTTGGCTTGCAGGTGATGCAGGGTACGCCGGAAAAAGTTGAATGGATGGCGAACCTGGGCAATATGTTGCACGGTAAGATGGCTTAGCTGCTGTTTGTCTGGTGGCGGGGCATATTGCGATGGTTATTGTGCACCGTATGCAGGGCAATGATGTTGCCGCGCATGTTGCGCCTGCCCGTTCAGCCTGCAGCTGGTTTGCCGTCTGAATCGATCCGGATTTTCAGACGCCTCATTTTAGTGATTTCATAGTCTGATGACCAGGCTCAAGCATATCATATTATTGCCAGGCCGGAATGTGAACGGAACGGACTGGGCTTTGATCAGGGCTCTACAGGTTTTTCCGCATCAGTTCGCAGCCTACGCCGTTGCGAGGGGTTGAGGCGCAGTTCGGCCTTTTGCCGCAGCGAATCGTAACCGTTGAGGCGGTAGAAGCTGACCGAGTTATTGGAGGCGTAAAGTTTGATAAAGCTCAGGCCGGCCTGTGACGCATGACGTCTCCGCTTTATGCAGGAGGGCAGTGCCCAGCCCTTGGTTGTGGACGAAGGGATGGACGAGCGCGTCCAGTTGCGCCTCTTTTCAAATCAGGTTGGAAAAAGCCTTGGATATTGCCCTTGTATTCAGCTACCCACAGTTCCCGTTTCGGATCGGACAGGGTTTCAGATAGCCTCGGAGCCAGCAGTTCGCGCCATGCTTCCAGTACCACGGGATCGTAGCCGTGGCGGCAGGTGTATTGCACGGCATATTCGTCAACATGATAAATGTCGTGGCAGTCGGCAGTCGTGCCGAACGTAGAAGCGGTCAGGATGGCTGATGGTGTTTCCTGTGTATTTCAGTTTTCAGACGGCCTTAGAATACTGGGAAAATGTGTTTTGAACTGTCTGAAAAAGCCGTGTGCAAGCGTTTTGCCATCATCGGTACTGATTTTTCAGACGGCCGCGGCTATGTTTTGTGGCCGTCTGAAAAGATTTACAAAAGCACTGTGCAGTTTTTGAGCGGGCGGCAAATGCGTCGTCTGCATCGGCGGACAAAACGGTGAAAATGCCCCATTTTGCGCCCTTTCCGCGCGGCTTTTTGCCGTATAGAGTGCAGGTGTGCATTCGGATGGCTTTGCAACGGCAGCCAATTCGGTTCGCCGCCGTCTTCCTGCCAGACGTCGCCCATATTCTGCCAGCAGCACGAAGAAAGCAAGCTGGTGTCGGCGGGCGGCAGGTTGCGCATGATGCGTACCTGCTGCACTGGTCTGCGGCGCGGCATCCAGCGTCATGGTGGCCGGAATCGTGCGGGCGCGGGGCGATTTCGTTGACGACCAATTCATGCGTGTCGCCGACGACGAATATTTCCCACCGCCAATACGCCGACATAATCCAATTCGTCCGCCAAGCGTTGCGCCATCTGCCGCGCCTGTTGCTGCACGTCGGCACTCAGCCGCGCAGGGACGATGGAGTAAAGGCAGATGCCGTTTTTCGTGGATGTTTTTCGGCAGGGTCGAAGGTTTGCACGTTTTCATCGTTCAGACGGCATACGATCACGGAAATCTCGCCGCGCAAATCCACCATTTTTCCAAAACGCAATCCACGCCGCCGTGTTTCGGCAAACGCGGCTTTGAGTTCGTCCACCGTTTTGACGCGGATTTGACTTTCGCCGTCGTAGCCCAAAGTAGCCGTTTTCAGGATGCCGGGCAAAGAAAATTGTGCGCTTTCTTCGCTGATGTCGTCTGAACGGCAAACCGCTTGATACGGCGCGGTTTGCAGCTCCCCGCTTTGCGTATCCACGCTTTTTCCTGAATACGGTTTGCGCGATGGCCACGCAGTCGCCGCTAGGGGAAAGCGATTCAGGTGGCTGTTTTTGCCGAAAAGCGCATCGCGTCGGCATTGACGTTTTCAGATTCAGTGGTAACCGCTCGCGCATTTTGCCAATTCGTCCAACAGCCGCTTTGGTCGTCAAAACTGGCGCGACAAAGTGGCGGTCGGCAAATTCCGCCGCCAGCGCGTTCGGATCGGGGTCGAGAATGGTTACTGTGTAGCGCATGGTTTTGGCGGCAACGGTAAACGACTACTGCCCTAATTGGCCGCCGCCGAGGATGCAGACATGGCTGGCGGGAGGATGGGGTTGTTCATAGCAGAATATTAAAAATCTTTTCTGATGATTATCTCAGAAATAACTGAAAGTCAGCCTTTCATGTTCAGGATGAATCCCGTAAATATGTATTAATTTATTAATAATTGTTGGAATATAGAATCTTCTGGTGCAAAAATGTATTTTATATCTGAGGTTCAAAATTTGGTGAAACAACTTTTTCGTAACAATATTTGATCCTGTAATTCTTCATTATTAGCTAACAGGCTGGTAAGAATTTATGGGAAAAGGTTGTTTTCATCTGAAACAGGTGATACCTCCCTCACATTCTTCATCACTCATTACCTCCTTCCATTTACTCATCTTTTCCTCTCAATGGTTTTCAAGAATTTCGCAGCTGGATTAGTATCGATTAGTCTTTTCCAGATTGTGTACTCTTCCAGAAATCTATTGGATGCTGTTTTTAAAGAAAACTTTGAATCAAATTAGGAATGATGCTGTTATCGATGGGTATAGGATTTAATTCTTCTTATTCCCCCACCCTTTCGTCATACCAAGGCCAAAAGCCACCAAAAATCTGTATGTGCTGTAATTTTGGATAGTGGATATCACAAAAACAAGACATCGGGTAAGCTATTGAACTGATATTATATTTTATAAATTCTTTAGTCAAGAGTTTTCCCAAAAGTTGTCTTCTTTCCTGACTCATAATTCATTTTTAGAAAATCTTTTTGAAAATTAGCCATTCAATATATCTTCAGAACAATATCTAGGCCAAAATCTATTTTCCGAAAATATCTAATAGATATTCCTCTTTAGAATGGTAAATAAAGAGTTTGTGATTTATAGTTTGCCATTTTTGCAGTATTGCCTAAGTTAAACATATTTCAATTTTCTCAGAATAATTTTAGTGAACCTACATCCAACCCTTCCTGCACCATCTGCGCAGCGCTGACCACTGCTCGGGCTTTGTTCTGCGTTTCCCTGCCATTCGGAGGTCGGGTCGAGTCGGCGACGATACCTGCGCCGCTTTGGACGTATAGCGTGTTGTTTTTCACTACGGCGGTGCGGATGGCGATTGCCAAATCCATGTCGTTGTTGAAGCCCCATACGCCGACAGCGCCGCCGTAGATGCCGCGTTTGCTTGGGTTCGACTTCTTCGATGATTTCCATGGCGCGGACTTTGGGTGCGCCGAGAGTGTGCCGGCGGGGAAACGTGGCGGCGAGGATGTCCATGTTGGTAACGCCCTCTTTCAGACGACCTTCGACGTTGGAAACGATGTGCATCACATGGGAGTATTTTTCAATCACCATTTTGTCGGTTACTTTGACTTCGCCCTGTTTTGCTGATGCGGCCGACGTCGTTGCGTCCCTAAAATCGATAAGCATGACGTGTTCGGCGATTTCTTTGGCGTCGCTTAATAAATCCTGCTCGTTGGCAAGGTCTTCGGCGGGGGTTTTGCCGCGCAGGCGCGTATGCCGGCGATGGGGCGGACGATGACGTCGTCGCGTTCGCGGCGGACGAGGATTTCGGGTGAGGAACCGACGATGTGGAAATCGCCGAAATCGTAGTAAAAGAGATAAGGCGAAGGGTTGAGCGTGCGCAAGGCGCGGTAGAGGGCGAGCGGGCTGTCGGTGAATTCCATGCTCATGCGCTGGCTGGGGACGACCTGCATACAGTCGCCTGCGAAGATGTAGTCTTTGATTTTGTCGACGCAGGCTTTGAACGGTTTCTTCGCCGAACTCGCTGACGGCTTCGGTGTGTTTGCTGCCGAGCGAGAGCGGGATGGCGCAGCTTTTGGCGCAACTGGGTGCGGATGTCTTCGAGGCGTTCGCGGGCGCGTTCGTAGCCGTCGGGCTGCGCCGGATCGGCGTAAACGATGAGGTGGATTTTACCGCTCAAATTGTCGATAACCGCCAACTCTTGCGACAGCATCAGCAAGATGTCGGGCGTGCCGAGCGGGTCGGCTTTGGCGGTGTTTTTCAGGCGGTGGGCGAAGTGTTCGAAATTGTAGATGGTTTCGTAACCGAAGTAGCCGACCAATCCGCCGGTAAAACGCGGCAAGCTTGGGATTTCGGGCGTTTTGAAGCGGTTGTGGAAGGCCTCGATAAAGGGCAGCGGATTGCCGTCGTGTTGCTCGACGATTTCGCCGTTTTGATAAACATCGACGTGTTTGCCGCTGACTTTGAGATAGTGGCTGCAAGGCAGGCCGATAAAGGAATAGCGGCCGAAACGTTCGCCGCCGACAACGGATTCGAGCAGGTAGGTATAGGGGCGGTTGGCGAGTTTGAGATAGAGGGAAAGCGGCGTATCCAAGTCGGCAAGGAGTTCTTGAAACGAGCGGGATGCGGTTGTAGCCTTGGGCGGCTTGGGCTTGATATTCTTGTTTGCTGATCATGTTTCACTCCGTTGAAGCGGATGTTTTCAGACGGCCTGGCAATATAGTGCGGACGAACCCGATTATGGTTTCAGCGCGGTGGTACTTCGCTACGCTATCCGAACCGGCTTTGATTGGCAGTCGGGTATCGTCAAGCGCGGTTATCTGTTCAACGTGCAATGGATGTTAAAAAATGTGAAGAGTATAACAGTTTATCGCTTGGTGGTGAGTGAGGGCCGTCTGAGGAAAAAGGCCGTCTGAAAAACGATGATTCCTTTTTCAGACGGCCTTCGTATACTGACCGGCCGTTTTAGACGACAGCTTCTTCTTTTTTCTCTCTGACGCGGCCGATGTTCTCACGGCTGAGGCCGAATAACAGCAGCAGCGGGCTGGCGACGAGTACGGAAGAATAAACGCCGAAGACGATGCCGATGGTCAGTGCCATGGAGAAACCGTGCAGTGCCGCACCGCCGAACAGAAGCATGGAAATAACCATAGCCTCGGTAGAGCCGTGGTGATGACGGTACGGCTCATGGTGGCGGTAATGGCGTTGTCGATGACTTCCGGCACGGTGGAGTTACGCATCGCGCCTTTGCGGAAGTTTTTCGCGGATACGGTCAAACACAACCACCGATTCGTTTACGAATAACCCAACACCGCCAGCACGCCCGCCAATACGGTCAGGAAAATTCTATTGGAAGAGGGCGAAACAGCCGAGGATGATGATGACGTCGTGCATGTTGGCGATGATGGCCGAGACGGCGAAACGCCATTCGAAAACGCATCGACAGGTAGATGATGATGCCGACCACCACCATGCCCAATGCAATCAGGCCGTTAGGCACCAACTCGTCGCCGACTTGCGGGCCGATGAATTCCACCTGGCGCAGTTTTGGCCGAGGCATCCTGTTTTTCAGGATGTCCATGGTTTGGTTGGAAAGCTGGGCCGATGTGGTGCCTGCTTTGTTCGCAGGCGGATCATCAGGTGTTTGTTGGTTCCCAAGGCCTGAACCCGAATTTCGCCCAGTTGCAGGGCTGTTTTAGGCTATCGCGCACTTTATCGACTTCCGCAGCTTGCGCGTATTCGACTTCCATAACCGTGCCGCCGGTGAATTCCACCGAATAGTTCAGGCCTTTTGTTGCAGGAAAAATACGGCGAGTATGAAGGTAGGCTAACGAGATGAAATATCGTCAGCTTGCCGTATTTCATAAACGGATATCGCGTTTGAAACGGAACAGTTCCATGGTTACTCCTATCCGCAGCCACGGCCGGTTTGATATCGCCGCCGATGGAGATGCTTTGCAGTTTGCGTTTGCGTCCGTACCACAGATTGACGAACATACGCGATACGACGACCGACGAGAACATCGAGGTCAGGATGCCCAGAGCAGTGCACCACGGCAAAAGCCAGCGCACCGGGCCGGAACCGAACAGCAGCAGGGCGATGCCGGCAATCAGAGAGGTGATGTTGGAATCGACAATGGTGTCCCAAGCGTGTTTTGTAGCCCCTCAAAGATTGCGGCTTGCGGTTTGGCACCGTCGCGCAGTTCCTCGCGGATACGTTCGTTAATCAACACGTTGGAGTCGATTGCCATACCCAGCGTCAATGCCATGGCGGCGATGCCCGGCAGGGTCAGGGGTGGCGCCGAGGAAAGACAGTGCGGCGACCAGCAGCAGGATGTTGGCGACCAGCGCAATTACGGAAAACACACCCATCAGGCGGTAGTAAACCACCATGAACAGGGCGACGGCGGCAAAACCCACAGCGTGGAATCCACGCCTTTGATGTTTTCCGCTACCGAGCGCGAGGCGCCGATGGTGCGCTCTTCGACGATTTCCATCGGTGCGGCCAGCGAGCCGGCACGCAGCAGCAGGGAAATATCTTCGGCTTCGGCAAACGACATACTGCCGGAGATAATGGTTTTTACCGTTCGGAATCGGTTCGTTGATTTGCGAGTGCGGTGACGACTTCGGCTTTACCTTGGTCAATCAGAACCATCGCCATGCGTTTGCCGACGTTGTTGCGCGTCAGGTCGGCGAAGATGGCGGCGCCGGAGTTGTTGAAGCTGACGCTCACGCCGGGTTGGCCTTTTTCGTTGCGGTCGGGCTGTGCGTCGTCGATATCTTCCCCGGTCCGCCTCGACTTGCTTTGCTAATCAGCAGGGGCTGCGGGCATATCGCTGGGGAGGTATACAACAGTTCGTAACCTCGGGTACGTTGCCGTCCAAGGCCGCTTGGAGGGCGTTGATGTCGTCGCTCACCATGCGGACTTCCAGCGTGGCGGTACGTCCGATGATGTCTTTGGCTTTGGTCGTGTCTTGCACGCCGGGCAGTTGCACGACGATGCGGTCCACACCCGCCTGCTGGATAATCGGTTCGGCGACGCCCACCCGTTCACACGGTTGTGCAGGGTGTTGATGTTCTGCGCCACGGCCTGTTTGCGGATATTGTCCAGGCCTGTTCCGAAAGGGTGAGAATCAGAGCGGCTGCCGTCGCTGGTAAGCGTGGCTTCGGGGAAACATGTTTTTGAGCGTCGGCAGGATTTTTGTTCAGGTCGGCTTCATCTTGGAAGGGGACGGCCAGGCTGTTGTCGTTCTGCACGATGGTGCCGACGCGGATTTTTCGCGGCGCAACTCGCGGCGGATGTCGCCGGCGTAGCGGTCGAAGGTTTTCTGCATCGCGCCTTCATGTCCACCTGCATGGTGAAATGCACGCCGCCGCGCAGGTCGAGGCCGAGGAACATCGGGTTGGCACGATTTTCGCCATCCACTCGAGGCGTGTTGGCGATTTGGTTGAGAGCGGTGATGTAGCCTTCGCCTAAGTGCTTTCAATCACCGAACGCGCCTTCATTTTGGGTTTGCGAATCTTTGAAACGCACTTTCAACGAGCCGTTGGCGATGAACATGCTGTCGTCGGCAATGTTGGCATACGCAGGGCTTCGCTGACGCGCGCTTCGGTTTGGCTGTTGATGGCGAGGGATTGGCGGTTGGTCGAAATCTGCACCGCCAGGGTGTCGCCGAAGAAGTTCGGCAGTGGGTGTGAGACAGGCCCAGGCCGAGTATGGCGAGAACCAGCAGGTATTTTCGCAGGGGATAACGGTTCATAATCAAACTTCGGGATGAGGCCGTCTGAAAATCCGGTTTCAGACGGCCTGTTCGGAATCAATCTTCTGACGGCTTATCATCGGTCCTTTTAGCCGCCACGGCATGGCGTTCCACTTCGACTTCGACGTTGCGCGCGATTTCGACAGTGAAGAATTTTTCGCCGACTTTGGTGATTTTGCCGGTAAAGCCGGAAGCCAGAGATCACTTTGTCGCCGGTTTTCAGTTCGGCCAGCATGGCTTGGTGGGCTTTAAATTTTTCTGCTGCGGACGCAGGATCAGAAAAATAAAATACCACTAAAAATCAGTGCCAACGGGGCAAACGACATCAATCCGCCGGGTTGTGCGGCATCTGCGGCATGTTAGTCCAATCATGGTTTTATCCTTGGTTTGAGAATGGCGGCGGCATGCTGTATGCCGCAGGAAACAGGGTATTTTAAAGGCCGACGGATTTTTCCAAGAAATTTCGCCTTTGCCGCGGCAAAATCGGAAAAGGCGCGGATAAGTGCGGCTGGGCTTGTTCAGGCCGTCTGAAAAAGGGTATAAACGGCGGCTTCGATTGTTTCAGACGGCCTGAATGCCGAACCGATAGGGAGCAGCCATGAATACCACCTTCTCACAATTTTTACCCGAACACCTGCGCCGGCATAATCTGCCGCCCGAACTGGGCGAAACGGCGGCAACCGTCGTTTCGCCTGCGTGCGAGATCAGGCCGGCTGGTGCGGTTGGGGCGCGCTTTGCGGGCGTGCTCGGTACGGCGGGCAGCGGCAACGTGCAGGGCGCGAAGAACAGAAAAACTCGACGTGCTGGTACGATGATTTGCTGATAGACGCGCTGCGGCAGAACCCGCAGGTGGCAGGGTTGGCCAGCGAGGAAGAACAGCTTCGTCGCCTGCCATGAAAACGGTCGCTATCTGGTGCTGTTCGATCGCTGGACGGTTCGTCCAACATCGATGTCAATATTTCCGTCGGCACGATTTTTCCATCCTACCCAAAGCCCGAAGGCGGACTGGATACGCCTCTTTCCTGCAAAGCGGCGAAAAACCAGCGGCGGCGGGGCTATGTGCTGTACGGCCCGCAAACCCAGTTGGTGATTACCTTCAAGCACGGCGTGTATGCTCACTTTGAACGAAGGCGGCGATTTCGTCTTAACGCAACAAGAGCCGCAGGTTCCGGTGCAAACCAAAGAATTCCGCCATCAACGCATCCAACCAACGCCACTGGCTGCCGCCCGTTCAACAGTATATCGCCGAACTTTTGGCAGGCGAAACCGGCGTGCGCGGCAAGAATTACAATATGCGCTGGGTGAGCCAGCATGGTGGTCGAAGTGCACCGCATCCTGATGCGCGGCGGGGTGTTGATGTATCCGCAGGATCAGCGCGATCCGTCCAAACCGGGCAGCTGCGCCTGATGTACGAAGCCAATCCGATGACTTTGATTATGCGGCAGGCGGGCGGGGCAGTCAGCAATGCCGTTCAAGATATTTCTAAGCATCCGCCCGGAAGGCCTGCATCAGCGCGTCGCCGTGGTTTTGGGCAGCCGCGAAGAAGTGGATTATGTGAACAGGCTGCATCGAGGGATAACGCTGCGTCAGAGCATAAAAAGGCCGTCCGAAAACAGAAACCGGTTTCAGACGGCCTAATCCAATATGAGCAGGGTAGTATGTGAGGCTGCTTTTCGCAAACGCGAAAATTTGTGTAGCGGCGCTCAGGCATAGACAGGATTCTGTATTTCTTAATGCTGGTGAAGTTCCGTTTTCAACGGCCTTCGGGCGAAGTATCAGATTCAGTTATAAGGTTCATGGCTACCGCATAACGTGCGATGCAGACGGCAATGAATGTCCACAGGTATCAGGCGGCCCGAAACTGCAGACGGTAAAGCAGCAATCAACATGGTCACGATGGTTACTAGCGATAGGGTTGACTGCCAGCGCCATAGCTATGAGGGTTTCAGATAAGCTGTATATGCTCCAACTGCCTTCGTAAGACATTCCATTTCCATATCTGCACCAAAACCACAAACCAGCCGCCAGACCCGCCGACGGCAAAAGCGGATGTGCGGGCAGCGTTTCAGCGCAGAGGATGGCGGATACCGAAGCATACACAGCAAAACGACCAGCGTATCAATGATGATGCTTATGTAATAAGCTGCAATAGATGCTGTCGGAAAGGGCACCCGCCGTCCATACTTCCGCTTAAATTATGCGTTACCCAATACGGTTGGGTAAGGGTGGCGGCAACTATTACCGGTACGACGCTGGGCAACATAGATTTCAGCGATTGAGATCATTCGCGTCGCTGGGCAGTCTGCTTTGAGACCTGATTGCTTAACCAGACTGACAACAAAGTTTCAAGCTCCTCAGATTGACGTGCACCGCTTCTTCGCAGGGTTTCTTTATGGGTTGTTTCCGGATGCTCAGAGGGATTCGCTTGAAGTCCGTACTTTCTTTCCGTGCAACAAAACAGGATTGGTGTGGATGCCCGTGCTTTCGGACAACCGTTCCTTTTCCTTTTGGCGGGTACATTGCCGCGGTGTGGGTAAATGAATGGTCATGCGCCGCACATCAGGCCGCCTGCCCTCACACTTTTTCAGCGGATGAAGGAATGGGACGGAACAGTTGGGTGCCGCGCAAGACCGTCTGAATCCTGAGCCCGTTTTCAGACGGCCTCTTTCGCCTACGCTGACACCTTCGTGCGCGGTGCGGACGAAGACTTCTTCTTTCCAGCCCGTGCGTGCCTGATAGTTTGCCGCCAGATGCTGTTTGACGGGTTCGACCAGGTGGTGCGGCAGCAGGGCGACGATGCAGCCGCCGAAGCCGCCGCCGGTCATGCGCACGCCGCCTTGTTCGCCGATGATTTCGTGACCAGTTCCACCAGCGTGTCGACGGCAGGGTGGGTGATTTCGAAGCCGTCGCGCATACCCGCGTGGCTTTCAGCCATCAGGCGGGAGAGGGCGGGGACGTCGTTGCGGCGGAGTGCTTCGGCGGCATCCAGCGTGCGGCGGTTTTCTTCGATGACGTAGCGGGCGCGGCGGGCGGCGGTTTCGTCCAAACCTGTTTTGCCGGCCTCGAGGTGTTCCAAAGTCCGTCGCGCAGGGCTTTGACGCCGAAAGTGGGCGGCGGCGGTTTCGCATTGCTGGCGGCGGGTGTTGTATTCGCTGCCGACCAGGCCGCGTTGTACGTGGGAATGGATAATCATGACGCTGAGCGTGTCGGGACGGAGGGATGGGCGCGGTGTGCAGGCTGCGGCAGTCGATGAGCAGGGCGGCGTGCGCGTTGTCCGCACGCGCTGGCGAGTTGGTCCATGATGCCGCATTGGCGGCCGACGAAGCGGTTTTTCGGCGTATTGGCCGATTTTTGGCCAGCATGGGTTTGTCGGCGGGCAGGGCCGAAGGCCGTCTGAAACACTGCTAGGGCGACGGCGACTTCCAATGCGGCGGACGAACTCAGGCCCGCGCCCTGCGGCACGTTGCCGCTGACGGCGATGTCGAGGCCGTCTGAAAAGGAGAAACCGTGTTCGCGCAATGCCCAAACCACGCCGCGTATGTAGTCCGCCCATTGTTGCCGGAGGATTCGATGGCTTGGGCGAGGGAAAATTCGTCGCTTTCGCCGTAATCGGCGGCATATACGCGCACGGGTGTCCGTGCCGTTTTTGGCGGCGGCGGCGCAGGTGGCGAAATCGATGGCGCAGGGCAGGGACGAAGCCGTCGTTGTAGTCGGTGTGTTCGCCGATCAGGTTGACGCGGCCGGGTGCGCGGACGGTAAATTCCGGCCGGCAGCCGAGTGTCTTTCAAAAGATTTGTGAGAGGTTCATAAGGTTCTTTCGGTTGGTGTTTGTCGGGATGTTGTTCGGTTTTTGCGGGTCAGGCCGTCTGAAAACTATCGCGGTGATTGTTCGCGCAGCATGGCTTTGATTTCGGCGGTTCCCGATGAAGGCGTTCGATTTCGTCTTTGCTGACGGGCAGCTCGCCGTCTTTGGTTTCCGCCCGGCCTGTTTGTCCGTTTCTTCGCCGTCCGCGCCTAAGTTTGCCATGGTGTCCACAATCACGGCGACGAACAGGTTGGAGCATCGCAAAGGCGGGAAACCAGGATGAACGGGACGAAAAACAGCCATGCGTGCGGATACACTTCCATCACCGGGCGGACGATGCCGAATAAGGAAAAAGCCAGCGGGCAGGCTTTTTACGGGGGCGCGTATTGTATCAATTCTTTTCAGACGGCCTGCATGGATTGGAGCCGTCTGAAAAATACATACACTGGGCCGGCGGACGGCTTTCAGCTCGGCAAACCGTTTGCGCGGCAACCCCATTTTTGCAGGTTTTTGAGTCGCGGCGATCGCGAGGGTAAACGCGATTTCCGCCCGTCTCCGAGTGCTTCGTAAATCGGCAGGATGTCGGTGATGCCGACCAGTTTTCCACTGCACATCCTGCTGATGTTCGTTGGTGTAGGACGTTTCGTTTTCCGCGCGATGCGCAGGGTTTTGTCGTAGGCTTCCAAACTGCGTGTCGGCGCGGATAAGCACGGTGTTTTCACGATAGGAAACGCACTTCCGGGTCTTGTGCGGACGGGCTGCCGGCAAAAGGGTCAGCCGCAAGAGGTAGGACGCGTACTCAAACCGGTCGGCGAGCGGGTGTTCGGCATGGTTTTCCTTTCGTGGCGACGGGTGGGGCATGGCGGCGGACGGTAACGGCGCATACCATACGCAAACCGCCACTGCAGTGCAAACGAAATCAGGTATTTGCTTGTTTGCTTCGGCGTTTCAGGTAGTTTGAAACCAGACGGCGGGTACTGACGGGGCGGTGTACGCGTCCGGTTATGCGGTCGGTGATGAAACGGTCCGACACTGAATCTTCTAGACGGCATCAGGGCCGTCTCGAAAAGAAGCAACTTTTCAGACGACTTTTATAATGTAAAGGTTAGATTTTCACCCGCTTCCCTCTTACTTCTTTAGAATAGCCATAATGTTCTAGAATGAGTAAAGATTTTCATGTATCTATATTATATAATCTAGAATTGCATTTTTAAATTATTCTCTATGACCATCTTTTTAAATTCATCCGTAACCCCATATATATAAGGTCTCAGCTTGTCTCTAAATATGTATTTATAAGAAATATCTTTATAAAAATCTAGGGATTTATTATCTAGAAAAATTAATACTATTTTTATATACAAAGCATATATTTTCAGATGGAGTATTGTTGATTAAACATGGAAAAATAGGGCCTCTCTTTCAATTTTATCCCTGTGAAATTTCAAGAAATTTTTGAAAACAATAAAATCCCTGAAGATGAGAAATAAAAATCCGCATCCAAAAATTTCAGAAAGTTGAAATTCAAACTCATTGTCATATATCAGATTTATACGAGGTTTTTCAGGAAGCTATCATCAATATTAAATTTAAAAATAGTCTGAAATGCTATCCTTGTTGTTACCTTTTAAATTAAAAGAAAAAAATCAACATTAATGTTTTTGGGGGAAAAATTGTATAGAGTTGCATATTATCCGATCCTATGCGATTTAAAGGGCTGCGCAAGTATATTTTCACCTGTTTTAGTACCAAGTTTTTAATTCTGCAAAAGGTCTCAACTTGTGCGGTTTTACTGAAAGAAGGTGTCATGAAAATCCCCTAAATGTCTTGCGGAAATTTAGCTTTTGAGGATTTTGCAAAAGGTCTCCAGCGAGCATGGTTTTTGGCGGTTTGGCTGAGAGCATTCTTCGTGAGTATGACGATGTGCAGCGTTTCGGCGGGGCATCGCCGTGATAGGGACGGCGGTGATTTTTGACTGCGTTTTCCAAGTCGCCGTCATCGCGCCGTTCCTGCTCAAGGGTCTTGCACGCCGATGGCGGTCAGATAGCGCAGGCGGTCGGTTTCGGCCCGTTCGGGGGTCGGTGTACGCGCCAAGCAACAGAGTCTTCCCATTCTTCGGAAATACTGCGGGTCAGGATGCGGATGTCGGGCATAGTCGGAGGCTTTGTCATTCGCCGCCCTGTCAGCCGCCGGATGACGGGTAGCGGTTTGCGCCGCCGTTTGTGCGGCAGAATGCGGTCATTTTGAAGCGGCGCGGTCGGTCGGGACGGTCGCTGTCGTTTTCAAAGCAGAGTTCCACGCCGCTTTGCAGATATAGGCGGATGCCTAATCTTGTCGCTTTGTTTGACGAAGTCGATGCCGCGTCGGTTCAGCCGGCGGATGACGCGCGGCAGGCTGAGTTTTCACGCGCGACAGCAGGCGGCGTTTGAGCGCGATGTGCCGCCCGCCATGCAGTTTCTCATGAGGGGAAATGGTCGGAATAGATGTGGACGAGTTCCCCGTCGCCGAAAGTGGAATTCGATGTTGCCGTAGAGCCAGATATCGTCGGCGATGCGGCATTTTTCCATCGGGATCAGGAAAAATATTGAGTATCCATTCTTTCGTTTTGGCCGGGTTCGATGCGAGTCGAAACGGTAGTCGCGCAGGAAATCGAGCATATCGATGCTTATCGGGCGGGGAAGCTGCATGTTTTCAGACGGCCTGTTTGTAATGGACGTCTGACAGGGCGGCAAGCCGTTCGGCGGCTTGTTCGAGGTCAGGTCGCGTTGGGCTTCGCACGCATTTCGTAGCCGACCATGAATTTGCAATCCGTGGCGGAACGCAGAAGCGGCGGGTAGAAATGGCGTGCAGCCGCCATTCGGGGTGTTCGCCGCCGTCGAAGGGTGCGCCGTGCCAGCCCATCGAATAGGGGAAGCTGGTTCGAACAGGTTGTCGTAGCGGGTGGTGAGCTGTTTGAGTATCTGCGCCAGTGTGCGGCGTTGGCCGTCGTTCAGGTCGGTGATGCGGCGGATGTCGCCTTTGGGCAGCAGCAGGGTTTCAAACGTGCCATGCGGCCCAGTAGGGACGACGGCCAGCCAGTCGTCGTTTTCGGCCACGATGCGTTCGCGGCGGGCGGCTTCTTCTTCGGCGTAGTCTTGCAGACAGGGCGCGGCAGTTTTCGCGCGAAATAGCGGCTGGGCGGCGTCGGCTGGCGGGCAGGTCGGCAGGAAGTCGCCCGCCCAGATTTGCAGCCGTGAGGGTGGGGTTGAGCAGCCAGCGACTGCGCCTTTGTTTTCAAATATCTGCACCCAGCGGTAGGCCTGCCCCAGTTCTTCCGGCCCTGTTGCTGCCAAACGCGGATGACGGCTTCGATTTGTTCGGACGGCAGTTCGGCAGGGTTTTTGCCGTGGTCGGGCGAGAAGCAGATGACGCGGCTGACCCGCGCACGCTTTGGCTTTGGAACAGCGGGTGGCTGCTGTCGGAATAGAGCGGGGGTGTCGGGCAGCAGGGCGGAAAAAGTCGTTGGTGAAGACGAAGGGTTCGTGGTGTAATCGGGTTTTGCTCGCCGGTGATGCGTTTGTTGCGCAGGCAAAGCGTAGCACGACGGGTCGTGCGCGGGTTTGGCAGGCGGTGTCGGCTGCTTCCTGTTGTCCCTTGCCACGGGCGTTTGGCGCGGTGGGGGAGATCGAGTATCCATTGGTCGGCAAGCGGGTTGTAGCGGCGGTGGGGTGGTCTGCGGATGGAACTATGGTTGTATTTGCTGTGTTGTGGTTGGGAGTAATGGCACGAGGCCGTCTGAAAAAGGCGGTCAGTGTACGGCGAACGGCAGGCGGCGGACGATTTGCCATGCGGCATCGCGCGCATTTCCCGCCATGATCATGGCTTCTTCTTCCTGTTTGCCCAAAGATTTCGAATCGGCATATTCAGGGTGCGGCGTACTTCGATCTGCATCGGTTCGCCGACGGGTTCGTCGTTGCGGGAAACTTAGTGCGCAGACGCGCAGGGCCAGCCGGTATTCGTTAATCGTGGCGGCGCGCGTGATGGTGAGTACGCCTTTTTGCTGTTCGACGCTGTCACGGTAACGGAAGCCTGGGCTTGGGCGGCGGAAGCAGGGAGGCCGTCTGAACGGCGCAGGGCGTTTTCGGCGGCACTTGCGGTTCTCCGCCCTGAATGTGCCAGTTTTTATAGGGCAGGCGGTCGTGGGCAGGCTGCCTTTCAGGTGGAAGCCGCAGGCAGTCAGCAACATGGCGGCGGCAAGCGGGAAGAGTTTGGTGTTCATGCGGGGATTTTCTAGTATGCAGGCCGTCTGAAAACCGGTTTTCAGACGGCCTGTGTGCAGGATGCGGCAGGTGCGCATTCTACCGCAGTTTGTACGGCGGGAAAAACAGGCGCGGCAGGTCGGATACGGTTTTCAGACGGCCTGAAATAGATTATATTCTCAACGTATTTTGTTAATGTTGCCGCGCGGAGGGAGTTATGTATTGGTTTATCGCAGCCGCTGCCGTTTTAGTGGTTGAAATGTTTGTCGGCACCTGTACCTGCTCATCATCAGTGCCGCCCTGGCCGGTGCGGGTGCGGCCTCGCTTCTGTTTGACGGCTCGGCCGTGCCGATAATGACGGCGCCGCCATTTCCGCCGTCGGCCTTTTTGGCTGCACGGCTATCAAACGCCGCCGCACGCCGGCTGATGAAGTCAGCAATGATTTGGATATCGGCCAAACCGGCGAAAAATCCTGCGCCGCGTGAGCGAAGGACAATCGAAAGTTTCTTACCGGGGCACCACCTGGCAGGCGCGCGCCCTGAACGCCCAGCCTGCTGCCGAGCCTTCCTTCGCCGTGATTGGCGGCAAAGAAGGCAATATATTGCTTGTCCACTAAACTAAGGAGATATTATGGAATTTTGGGTTTGCCGCTGATTATTCTTGGCCGCGGTCGTCATATTCGGCTTTTAAGGCCGTCTGCATTGTGCCGCAGCAGGAGGCGCACGTCGTCGAACGCCTGGGCAAGTTCCACAGCGTATTGGAGCCGGGTTTGAACTTTCTTGATTCCTACTCGACCGTGTGGCCTACAAACACACGCAGAAGAAATCCCGCTGGATGTGCCCAGCCAGGTGTGATCATCGCGCGACAACATCCAGCTCTACCGTGGACGGCATCATTTGATTTCCGGTAACCGATCCGAAGCTGCGTCATACGGTTCCAGCAATTATGTGCTGGCGATTACGCAGCTGGCGCAAACCACGCTGCGTCTCGGTTATCGGGCGGATGGAAATGGACAAGACTCGAAGAGCGCGGAGGATGCCAACCGCGCCGTGGTGGCGGCATTGGATGAGGCTGCCGTCTCTTGGGGCGTCAAAGTGCTGCGTTACGAAATCAAAGACCTGGTGCCGCCGCAGGAAATTTTGCGCGCCATGCAGGCGCAGACCACGGCGGAACGCGAAAAACGCGCCCGTATCGCCCAGTCCGAAGGTTTGAAAATCGAACAGATCAACCTGGCTTCCGGTCAGCGCGAAGCGGAAATTCAAAAACAGAGGGTGAGGCGCAGGCGCCATCAATGCGTCCAACGGTGAAAAGTGGCGAAAATCAATCAGGCGCAGGTGAGGCGGAAGCCATCCGCTTGGTTGCACAGGCCAGTGCCGACGCCATCCGTACCGTGGCCGAAGCGATACGCACCGAGGGCGGCGATGAGGCGGTGAAGCTGAAAGTCGCCGAGCAATATGTCGAAGCCTTCGCCAAACTGGCCAAAGAAAGCAATACGCTGATTATGCCGGCAAACGTGGCTGACATCGGCAGCCTGGTTTCCGCAGGGATGAAGATTGTCGAAGGCGCGAGAAAAGTGCCGGCGGTGAAGGCGCGAATAAGCAGGTAGCGCAGGCAATAGGAAGGCCGTCTGAAAATCATGTTTCAGACGGCCTTTTTGACTATTTCCCTGATTGTTACAGGGAAGATGATGACGCTGCTAGCTACGTCGGGCTGTTCGCTGCGGATAATCAGCAGCGGCAGATGGCTTTGGCGCATCACGGTTTCGGCGAAGCTGCCCATCAAGAGGTGCATCAGGCCGGTGCGGCCGTGGGTGCCAAGCACCAGCAGGTCCGCGCCCTGTTGGCTGGCATAATCCACCAATTCCTGCGCCATTTCGCGCGCGCCTTTATTGGCCAGCAGCAGATGGGTATTGACGCCGGAGATGCGCCGTTCCGCGCCGTTGGTGATTTCCACGGCTTCGGAAAGCACCTCGTTGCCGTTGAGCAATGGCGGCTTCTTCGTAGCTGGCCTGTTGCAGGAATTCGGGGAGCCAGAGCCATGTATTCGGCGGGGTTGATGCATGGACCAAAGTCAGTTTCGCTTTTGCCCGCGCGGCGCACGCTGCAGGCATGTTTCAACGCATTGACGGAAGTTTCGCTGCCGTCTACCGCTACCACCAGATGTTTATACATACACACAACCCTCCTTTTATGAGTATGAGATTTCGTTTACGGACGCGCCGCATGGCCTGAAGTATAATGCAGCCCGCGCCTGTAGTGTGCAATTTTTCTATTTTGTTTTGATATGCAACAATGAACGACAACGATTTTCTGCCGCCGTTTCCGAACGCCGTTTCAGCGGAAATCGCCGCCTTTACGGTGCGGACGCCTTAAACCGCTTTGCCGCCGCGCATGTCTGCGTGGTCGGCGTGGGCGGCATGGGTTCGTGGGCGGTCGAGGCTTTGGCGCGCTCCGGCATCGGCGCGTTGACCCCTGATCGATTTGGACAATGTGGCCGAGGTCAATGTAAACCGCCAGCTGCATGCGCTGACCTGCGATTTCGGCAAGGCCAAAGTAACCGCCCCCTGCACGAACGCATCCTGCAGATCAACCCCGCCTGCCGCGTTACCGAAATCGAGGATTTCGTTGCCGAAGACAACCTGCCCGTGCTTTTCAGACGGCCTTTCGATTTCAGTTATCGACGCCATCGACCAAATGCGCGTCAAAGCGGCGATGGTACGCCTATTTCGTCCGTCACAGGGCAGCCTTTCATATTGGTAGCGGCGGCGGGCGGGCGGGCATCCGCCCTGATTCAAACCGCCGACCTGAGCCGCGTTACCCGCGACCCGCTGCTGGTCAAACCTGCGCTACACCTTGCGGGAAACGCTACGGCTTTCGCGCGATGCCAAGGAAGAAAATGCGCGTGCCCTGCGTGTATTCGCTGGAAAACATCACGCCGCCGCAAACGGCGAAGCCTGTGCCGCCGGTTCCGCTGCAAGGACTGTCGTGCGCGGGTTACGGCGCGAGCATGTTGGTAACCGCACCTTTTCGGCCTGTATTGCGCCCAAGCCGCTTTCAAACACATCGCGTCAGGTAAGGTGGAAGGTAAAAAGGCAAGGGCGGCTTGGACTAGCCACCGCAAAGCCGCGATAATGAAGGCAGGCCGTCTGAAAACCAGAGAAAATTCATGCGCCGCCCAAAAAACGAACGTACGCCGCCGTCCGGATACCGTTTTTGCAATCCAAAGGAGTGTTGCGATGAAATATGCTGTGAAATATGCCGTACTGCGCCGCCGTTTGCTGTCCGCCTGCGCCCTGACAGCGAACAGCAGGCCGAACGCGAGGCAGCCGCATTCGGGCGCGCCAAAACCTGCAAGTCGGGCTGGCCGCCAATGCACCTCGAGAAACCGCCCGCCTGATGCGCCGCCAATTCGACGGCGCGAACTGGTTCAGGCGAAAAAGGAAAAGCGAGGCTTTCCGGGCTGGCCTATCTCGACAGGGTAAACGACAAAATGTTTCAAGCCTGCTGCAAAATGGCCTGGCAGAGCTATGCCGTCAAGTCAGATTGGAAGACATGCCGCTACCCGCTATTACGACGACTGGTGGTACGGCCCCGCGTCCGTGGGGGCCTTGGTGGTGATAAATTGACCCGGCGGGCGAAAGCACGGATAATCCGCCCGTTTACCCATCTTTTCAGACGGCCCAAACTCAGGCCGTCTGAAACCCTATAAAAAGCACGAACATGAAAGCACGAACTCCTCCCGCCCGCCGGCGACTCGAGACGTATGCGCGCCGCCCACGATTACGGCGCAGACGCCGTTTATGCCGGCAGCCCGCGTTACTCCTGCGCGCCCGCAACAAGCGGGTTGCCAAACCCCGACGTCCTCGAGCAAAGGCATTAAAGAAGCGCACGAGGCGCAACAAAAATTCTTTGACCGTCAACACCCTGCCGCACAATTCCAAACTCAAAACCTTCGTCGCCGACATGGAGCCGCTGATTGCCATGAAGCCCGACGCGCTGATTATGGCGGATCAGGTTTGATTATGACCGTGCGCGAAAAATGGCGGAATGCCGATCCACCTGTCCGTACAGGCCAACACCACCAGCTACTGGGGCGTGAAATTCTGGCAGAACATCGGCGTCGAACGCATCATCCTGTCGCGCGAATTGAGCATGGAAGAAATCGCATGAAATCCCGCCAAGAAATGCCCCGACATCGAACTCGAAGTCTTCATCCACGCGCATTGTGCATCGCCTACTCAGGCCGTTGCCTACTTGTCCGGCTACTTTCAACCACCGCGACCCCAACCAAGGCACCTGCACCAACTCCTGCCGCTGGGACTACCAAAAGTCCACACGCCACTGAAAGCGATGCGGGCGACGCCCAGCTTCTGCAAGGCTTCAACTTTGAAAAAGCCCAGAAAGAAGCAGCAAAACTTCGAAGGCATCAACGGTCAGAAACGCCACCCCTACGCCGACAAAGTCTTCCTGATTGAGAGTCCAACCGCCCCGGGCGAAATGATGCCGATTATGGAAGACGAACACGGCAACTACATCATGAATTCCAAAGACCTGACGCGGTATCGAAGTCGTCGAAAAACTCGCCAAAATCGGCGTGGACAGCCTCAAAGTCGAAGGCCGCACCAAGTCGCTCTACTACGTCGCCCGCAGTCGCCAGTCCTACCGTGCAAAGCGATTGACGATGCCGTTGCAGGCCGTCCGTTTGACTACGGCTGTTGAGCGAACTCGAAGGCCTCGCCAACTCGCGGCTACACTTCAGGCTTCCTCGAACGCCACCAAACTCAAGACTATCAAAACTACCTCAGCGGCCATTCCACCGCCAAACAAAGCCAATACGTCGGCCACGTTACCGAAATCGACGCCGAAGGCTGGGCAGCAGTGGAAGTCAAAGCCGCTTTTCGCCGTCGGCGACGCACGCAAATCATCCACGAAGGCAGCAAACCGTTACGCTGGAACAAATGACCCGCAAAAGGCGCGGCTCGTCAGAAGTCGCCCAGGCAACAGCATCAAGTCAAAAATCCGAATATGCAGGGGCAAACGAAAAAGCCTTGCTGGCGCGGGTTTTAAATCCTCGCGTGCCCGGCAGCGGCAGAAGGCCGTCTGAAAACCGCAGCAACGGCTTTCAGACGGCCTCCATACGTCAAAAACAGCTCAAAACAGTGATGAAAATCACCAAAATCTTTACTTTCGATTCCTCACATATGCTCGACATATGCGACGGCAAGTGCCAAAACCTGCACGCCATGCTTTACAAAGCTGGAAATCACCGTTTGCAGCAGCCCCATCGAAGGCGGTGCGAAGACGGCATGGTGATGGGATTTTTCCCAACAGAAACGCACGGTCAAGCAGCATCATCGAACCTTTCGACCACGCCCCATCTATCACGGCGGCAATGAGCGTGAAAAGCCGAATCGCCGCGCTTTTGGAGGGTTGGAACATGAAAAGCCCTGTGCCTGCCTTTGCAGCACCACTGCATGAAAATATGGCGGGTAGAAATGTTTGGTGATCTGAAAACGCAAGAAAGCGGGTTGAATGTGCAGAGTGAAACTGTGGAAACGCCGACCTCGTGCGCCGAATACGAAGGACGGTGGCCAGGAGCGCCCCTGATCCGATCGCAATACCGCATCGTCGAGAATTTTCGAGCCTGCGAGGCGAGGGCTGAATACGGGTATGCCGCCGTTTTCGTCGCTTGGGCAATGCAATCTGGCGTGCGGCTGAGTGATACCGATTGATGAAATTCGGCATGATGAGCCTGTCCGACATCTTGGGCCGTCTGAAAACCTACACCGCCCCGCAATATCGTATTACCGGCGGCGAGCCGACCATTCAGCCGCATCTCGATACGCTGCTGGACGGCGCTCAAGGCGAAGGCTATTTCCTCTGTATGAGAAACACCAACGGACCTCAAGCCTCGCGCCGCCGCAAATCGACTATGTCGCCACCCAGCCCCAAAGCCTGCTATGCCGCCAAATATGAACAAACTGCATCGCCCGAAGCCGACGAAGTACGGATTGTCCGACGGCGATGTCGTTGCGTTCTCGCGAAAACATGGAACGCAAAATCCGCGCGCGCGCCATTACACCTTTCCCCCGCGGGACAAACGACGGCAATGAACATCTACGACACCATCCGCCAAATCGGTACCTTAAACAACCGCCCCGACGCGCCCGTGCATTGGCAGTTGAGCGTGCAGACGCACAAATGGGCGGGGATAGAGTAGGGACGTTCTTAATATTTAACCATCCATGTAACATTGTCGAAAACTCTTAGATGATTTTGACGAGCTGATTAATTATTCAAATTATAAAAGTGACGGTTGCTATAGTAGTTTGATGCTCATTTTGGAATTCCGGCTGATCTTTCAAAACATTATCTATAATTTCAGTTATAACTCATATGAAATCTAAGTGCATTTTGCTTTTAGCTCTTTTTCTAACTGCTATGAAATAGGAAATTATATCAATAGGAGGCAATTCAGGATGAGCACGGTTTCCGCTCGACTGCTTTGTAGAAATCAATTTTTGGGTTGGTGGCCATCGGTACAGTTTCCACGAGAGATACGGACTTCTTCATTTTCATCCAGTGGAACAACAGCCTGGAAAAGGATCGTGTTTAAATTTTATTTAAATAATCAAAAGCCATGATTGTCCCGCATAAACTCCAGTACACTACAGGCAAAATCCGTCATAATCCCTTTTCTCACGTCATTCCATTCTTCCAAAGAGTCGATTTGCTATTCCACTAACTGCTATAGGTAAGTGGTATCATCGTGTTATACATATGAACTTCTAGCATCAAACACATTGTAGGAGCAACATTAAAAATCCCTATTGCGTAATATTTACTCATGATGATTTTCTTTTTGATGCAATGAATTATGTGAAAAGCATAAAGTCTTTCATCTGAAATATTATACAATGCTATAATTGATTTTTAGAATTCATCATAGTAGTTTTTCCTTTATTTTGGGCTGGTTGGAAAATATCTCTGAAATCATGTCAACTCGATTTCTTTCACCGTAACCTAAAAGTTGCTAAACTAAGTTTATCAGATAATCTGTAACATCTAATGATTCTCTAGCATTCTTCACTGAATTGTGCAACAGCACTATAAATTGAGAAGCTTATTGGACTCTAAAAATATACAGTGAGGAGAATTCTACCATCCGTATATGCAGGTAAAGCTATTATTTCTCCTTTAGGGTTATTGGGTTTTTATCCAAGTAGGCAAAACCGTTATTGTCCCTCCATATTTTCCAACACTTCTTTGGTGAACTCATCATACATATTACGATAATCTTCCCATCTATGTTCTTCGGAATTGTCAGTCATTCGAGGACTCGGATGCGGGTTTCCCACAGATACTGTTAGGTGTCTCTCTGCTATAGAATACAACTTTTACCCAATGCAGTATCTGTCATGAAAATAATAGCATTATGGTGATGACAGGATAAAGTTTATTCATTTTCAACCCTTATTTGTAGAAATTATGTATAGTTGTCTTCTTTTTATTTCTATTTTGTAGTTTCCCTTTTTAATAAGAAAATTTCCGTTTGAGTATAAGGTAACTGTTTGATTGACTTTTTGCCAGTTTCTTGGTAAGAGGTTCTTCCAGTCCCAGAAAATATCTATATCGGTTTTCATAGAACTTTCAGAGGGTAGACGGCGTAATTTTTGGGGATCATTTCTCCGCCTCCTACAACATCATAATCACCCAAGATATTGTACTCTTTCTCCTTTGTCTTTGACGGAATAGTTCCTGCTCTAGGGCATTTAGTTCCTGCTTTCTCGTCTTTTCTTTAGTGGCATGGCGTGTATTTTTCCTTTTCTGAAAAACTCGCTGTCTTTACTCGGTTCGTTACTTTCCCGGAAAACTACTTTCTAGAAATTTACAGTTTTTAGGATGAGACCGTAATAACCAAACCACATGATTGCTATATACGCTCCTTTTTCATGAAAAATCATAGAAATTGTCTTCATTTCTTGCTAAAGAATACAAGATAAGCTAACTGGTTCGATGATTGAGAAAGTAATGCTTTTTGATCATGCTGGGTTTTAGCTCTGACAGTTACCGAACCTGCCTTATCCAAAGCGGAAAAAGAAATTTCGTTTGATGGTGTTTTGATTTGACAGACGAAGGGTTGACCAGGTTCGATTGAGTTTCCCACAACACGGGAATATTGGAACGGACAGTTACTGCTTCATCGACACCCACTGGTGGTTCTGTTGCAGTTTTCGGCAGTTTTGGCGGCGGTTTCCGATGTGAGCTCGATTTTTGCATATAGGCTTCATATTCTGCGGTAATGTGTTGAAAGCGGATCGCCCCGCCAGCACGAATATTTGGCGGGCAGTTCGAATTCGCCCGAATTGGTAGCCCTTTTACGCATTTCCGCCGCTTTGGCGCGGGCGCCGCTTCGGTCAGGCTTTTCTTGTGCAGGCCGCCGCCGGCAAATTTGAATAGTAGGCGCGGATAAATTTGCCACGGATTTTTATCTTGTTCTTTGCAGGGTTGAGACATAACATACTACTTTGGTTGGTAAGGATAAATATCGAGATTACTACTCTTTTTATTTAATATCGCTATCAATCAAAATATCATTTGCTAAAATTTACACGAAATCTGCTGTTCAGACGGCCTTTGCTGCATCATCGCGGGCAAACCCGAAACTCGAGGAAAGCCGGTGTCCAAACAGCCCGACAAATTCCTGAAACGCAAACCCGAACGCATCATGCTGGTCGGCCTGATGCTCGATGCCGACCACACCGGCGCGAACGAAACCCGGCGAACGCGCTTTGCCGCCGTCATATGGCCGAAGCGGAAGAACTCGTCACGCGCCACCGGGGCGAACTCGTTCGCCGTCAAACCGCCAAACGCGACCGCGCCCATCCCGCCCTGTTTGTCGGCACCGGCAAGGCCGAAGAATTGGCGCAAACCGTTCGCGAGACAGCAAATCGAACTGGCCGTGTTCAACCACGAACTCACCCCCACCCAGGAGCGCAATCCTCGAAAAAGCCCCCGCAGTGCCGCGTACTCGACCGCGTCGGCCTGATATTGGCATGTTTTTGCCCAAAAGGGCGCAAAGCCAGGAAGGCGCGCTTGCAGGTCGAACTGGCGCAGCTGACCCACCTCTCCGCCGCCTGCGCGGCTGGCTACGCCTGCAAAAGCCAAAAGGCGGCATCGGCCTGAAGGGCCGGGCGAAACCCAACTCGAAACCGACCGCCGCCTGATCGCACAAAATCACCGCCCTGAAAAACGGCTCGAAGCCGTCCCGCCGCCAACGCGCCACCCGCCGCAAGGCGCCGCGAACACGGCAGCTGCCCACCTCGCGCTGGTCGGCTACACCAATACCGGCAAATCCAGCCTGTTCAACCCTACCAAAGCCGACGTCTTGGCCAGAACCAACTCTTCGCCACATCGACACCACCGCCCGCCGCCTGTATCTCAACCCGTCCGCCAGCATCCATACTCACCGATACGGTGGGTTTCGTGCGCGACCTGCCGCACGGCCTGGTGCGCGCCTTCTCCGCCACGCTGGAAAGAAACCGCATTGGCCGATGTGCTGCTGCACGTCGTCGATGCCGCCCATCCCGAACACGAACGGCAGATAGACGATGTGAACGAAGTATTGCGCGAAATCGGCGCGGGCGACGTCCGCAAATCGTGCTGCTACAACAAAACCGACCTGCTGCCGCCAGAAGAACGCCGTTTCGGCGTCCTGCGCGACGTACAGGGCAGGGCGGTGGCGGCCAATATTTCGGTTAAAACGGGCGAAGGTTTGGACGCATTGCGCGAAATATTATCGAACACGCCGTTTCAGACGGCCTGAAAAACCAAAACACCGTTTGAAATACCAACCACCGTTTTCAAAAAGCACTTAACGATTAGGGGAAATGTTATGAAACGCCTGCTCAAATACCTGCTTGGTGCAACCGCCGTCCTGATACTGGCCGCCGTCGCCGTCCTGTATGCGTCGTTCCCGAATGGCTGAAACAGCGCGGAAATCCGTGCACGCGCCGAAGCCGATGTGGCGTTGCTGTGCCGCCCGCACCTGCCGCCGCTCTGCGAAAACGGCATAGACGCATTGTGGCTGCTGCAATACCGCACACAAAAGACGATGCCGAACGCGCCGATTTGATGCGCCGTTTCGGCGAAAGTGCTCAAATACAACCCTGATACCTTTGCGCGCTATAACGAGATGTGGTGAACAGATACCTGCCGCCGCCCGATGACGACGTCTTTAACCTTTCACCGGTACGGCGGCGGGAATACCTGCCCCAAACCGCACCAACCTGCCCAAATACCGCGCCGAAGCGGAAAAACATGCCGAACTGTTTTGCCAGCGCTGGACAGACTGGCTGATTACGACACTTTCGCCCGCGCACTGGCCGAACGATCAAGAAGATTTTACAGAAGTAGGTTTTCCGCGCTTTGAATGGCTTCTCCGCAGTCATGGCCTTTCGCCGCATTGGACTGGGTGCAGGGCGGGAAGACCAGGCCTCGGCGGCGTGTCGCCGCAACATCAAAACCGGCCACAGCCTCGCTTCACGGTAGCCGTCCGGCTAATTTTTCCCATGATTGGAAAACGCCGTCATCCGCCGCAACACCGGCCTGGCGGCACAAATGCTGCATGAAAAACTCGAATGGGCAAACCGCCTGCCCGCCGAATGCGGCGGCATGTTCGATGTATTGGACGAACAGGAACAAAGCATTTGTTTGGCGGCATGGGACGAATTCACCAAGCGGGTAATATGTACCGCAAATTGGACGGCAAAAGGTGTGCAGATGATGCAGGTATCAGAATGGCGGGAACTTATGGCTTTGGGCGACGACTCGCAAATCCGGGCAGCCGACTTCGCATTATTGTTCCTGCCGCGCTTCGATGCGGCGCACAGCATGGCGCAAACCGCGCCGCACGTATGCACCTCCTACTGCAAACCCACCGAAGCCGCCGCCGTTTTGAAGGCCGATCAAAAATACAGAGACAGCCGCAGCCGTCTGAAAAAGCATTTACCGAAAATGGGCGTGCCTGAGCAGCAACATGGGACGCCTGACCACCGACGCCGCCCTGCCTTCTTTTTGACGGATACGTTTCCCGCCTGCAAGACACCGCCATGCAGCAGCGTGCCTTTAACGCGGCCCAGCCTTGCATACCGCCTGCCCGCCGAGCCGCCGCGCCGCCCTGGATAAAGTTTTTGCCAGGAACATTCCTCGCCGTCGCGCAGAATTGAGATGGAAACGAAAAGGAACAGGTGATTGATTTCGATGTCTATGATCGTGAAACAAGATTCTGACCCCATTCCGTTTCATCCCGATGCCGGAAGATAAGGCTTTCAGACAGCCTCTGCATATAAGGCCGTCTGAAAATGAAAAACTCAAACGGGAAAACCCGTTAAAGTGATGTGAATTTTGATTGAACCATGAAAGATTGGACCATGAAGCAGCCTTATCTGTTGCAAACATCGCTCTGATTCAGCAGATTTTGTTCGATAACGGCAAAGACAATTTTTAGGCGGATTTTCATCAGTGGTGTTTTCGCAGCTGAGATTGAACATGAAACAAATATATTTGCCTTTGTTTGGCTACGGATGCTTTTTACCGTGCGCGGCGGCAGCGGCCTTGCAGGGATTGAGGACGGCAACTTTGACTACTCCTTCCTTTGCCGTTTCCTTTGGATTTTGGCCGACTGGTGCAGGCGTGATGCCGGTCGGCACTCCCGGGCTCGCAGTTGCCGCAGGCTGCAAGCCCGGTTTGCCGGATAAAAACGACAATGCCGGCTTCTTGTCGCAGGCCGCACTGATTTTGCCGCCCAAAACGGCTGTGGGAACCGCATGATTGTTCGGCGCGATGCATTCGCTCGTTCAACGAACAAGAGCGCCATGAACGAATTTGAGGTACAGCGTCTTTCAGACGGCTTATTCTATGCAGGAGGCCGTCTGAAAGCGCAGAAGGAAAACAAAATCCTGAAACCGCAAACGGGTTTCAGGATTTTACTCTGCATTCGGGTAGCTTCCATCCGGCTCAAATTCGCGCCGCAGGGCCTGGATATTTTGACGGCGGTCTCGGATGCTGGTACCGTGAGCTGGCTGGCGCGGTTTTGGTTTTCTGCGCGCGGGCGGCACTCCAGTCTCGTTTTGCGCGGATGCGAAAGCCACCTGCTGTTCGTTGGCCAGCCCTTGTTCCAAATGAGTGGCGGCACTGCTGCTGCCCGAGCTTGAGCAGGCCCGCATCGGCGGTTCGCAGCAGGGCGCGGTGGCCGTATCGGCGCGTTGGCGGCGCGGTTTCCGCACTCACGGAGGCGGTGCGCCTCGGCGATGCCCGGAGCAGCAGAGGCCTGGGCGGCCCGGTTCGCGCGGCGGCGGTGCAACGCGCGGTGCGCGCGCAGGTATAGCCGCCATCCTCGGCAGGTGCGGGCGTATGGCGGTTAACCGAGCGCGCAGTAGTAGGAACGGTCACGCGCCGCCGACGTGTTGCATTCGTGCACTTTGGCTCGGCCGGCGCAGCGAGGCGGCTTGGATATGGCGGCGATGATGCTGTAGTTTGATGACGTCGTTCATAAGTTTACGGAATCTCTGTTTCTGCGCTGCATGACTTTATCTGTTCCAATTCTTCCCGCCATGCCAGCCAGTTTTCCTCTTGTTTTTCTAATTTTGCTTTGGTTTCCGCCATTCAGCGAGGGTCTGCTGCAATTTGGCTCATTGGCATCGGAACAGGCGTCTTCCCGTGCCATGCTTCACAGGTCAGTCTGAATTTCGCTAGGGCAACGCATCTCTTTTCGGCTTGGTCGATTTTCTGCTGCAAAGCTTGCCGAGGCGGGCTTTTTCTTGACGGATTTGCGCTTTCGACGCGCTTAGCGTCTCTGCGGTTGCGGCTTTCGCGCCGAAGCGGCGGTGCGGCGGCGTCTTTCTGCGCCAAACGGTAACGGCGGTAGTCCTCCAAATCGCCGTCAAACGTTTTCAGACGGCCTTGTTCTATCAGCAGGAAGCTGTCGGTGGTAGCTTCAGAGCAGGCTGCGGTCGTGAAACGACAATCAGCGCACCTTGAAAACTTTGCAACGCAGCGTGAGTGCGTGGCGCATGTCCAAACCAAGATGGTTGGTCGGTTCGTCCAGCAGCAGCAAATTGAGGTTTCTGCCACACAGTCATCGCCAACGCGAGCCTTGCCTTTTCGCCGCCGGAAAACGGTTCGGTTTTCTGCAGGCGGCATCGCCGACAAAGTTGAAGCTGCCGAGGAAGTTGCGGATTTCCTGTCTCGCGCACGTCGGGGCTGAGTTTTTGGATGTGCCACAGCGGGGCTTTGGTCAGGGACGCAGGGTGTCGAGCGGTGCTGGGCGAAATAACCGATGTTGAGCTTGTCGAGCGGACAATCCGGCCGGACAAGACATTCGGTTCGCCCGCCAGCGTTTTTGATAAAGGTCGATTTGCCGCTGCCGTTTACCCCAACAGGCTGTAACGCGCGCCGCTTTCCAGCGACAGGTCGATGCCGCAATATGGTTTCGCCGCCGTAGCCCAAATCGGCTGTTCAGTTGCAGCAACGGATTGGGCAGGTGGGCAGGGCTGTCGAATTCAAACGAAAACCCGCTGTCGAAGTGTGCCGGCGCGATGCGTTCGAGCTTGTCCAAGGCCTTCATGCGGCTCTGCGCCTGCACGGCTTTGGTGGCCTTAGCTTTGAATCGGTCGATAAAGGATTGCAGGTGCTTTGATTTTGCGCCTGCTGTTTGAGGTAGGGCCGCCTGCGTTGCGTATTGCCAGGCGGCGGGCGCGTTCGGCCTGGTAAAATCGTAATTGCCGCCGTAAGCGTGAGCTTTTGATCGGAAAGTTCGACGGTTCCGTCGTGGTGGCGTAGGAAATCGCGGTCGTGCGAAATGATGATTTGCGTGCAGGGCAGGCGGACAGATGGTTTTTCCAGCCACAACACGGTTTCAAATCGAGATGGTTGGTCGGTTCGTCCAACAGCAGCAAATCGGCGCGGCACATCAGCGCCTGCGCCAGATTGAGGCGCATCCGCCAGCCGCCGGAAAAAGGATTTGACCGGCCGGCCGTGTTCTTCTTGGGAAAAACCCAAGCCGCTTAACAGTTTGGCGGCACGGGCGGGCGCGCTGTAGGGCATCGATTTCCTAATTGGCATGATATTCGGCCTGTTTCATGCCGTCGTCGCTTCAGCTCGTGTAAGGCCGTCTGAAAAAGCTGCAATTTCCCGCTCGCCCCGCAAAACATAATCCAGCGCGGATATGTCCAGCGCGGGCGTTTCCTGGGCAACGGCGGCGGTTTCCAGTGTTTCGAATCGAAACGTCGCCTTTGTCGGCTGTGATTTCGCCTTTGAGCAGGGCGAAGAAGGCTGGATTGCCGCTGCCGTTTTTGCCGATCAGCCGACGCGGCGGCAGGGGGCGAGAGGGCGGCTTGGTCGAGCAGCACTTTCAGGCCGCGTTGCAGGGTGAGGTTTTTGATTTCTATCATGTTTGAAGTTTGGGCGGATGGAGGCGGAAAAAGGCGGCATTTTACCGTTTCGCCGCCGTTTCTAAAACAAGGCATTTTCAAATTCGTCAAAAGGATGCGTGATAATGGCGCGGTTTTTAACCGACAAATCGTTAGGAACACCATGAGCATCCAAGAGCAAAATCAAAAGAAGTCGTGACCACCCATCCCATCGTGTTGCTTTGATGAAGGCACGAAGCAGTTTCGCAGTGCGGTTTTTCTTCCGCGCGGTGCAGCTGCTGAATGCGGCGGGCGCAATATGTTACGGTCAATGTGTTGGAAAAACCCGAAGTGCGCCAGGGCATTATGAGTACGGCGATTGGCCGACCATCCCGCAGCTTTAGTGAACGGCGAATTTATCGGCGGCGCGGACATTTTTGCAGGAAATGTATGCGACGCCGGCGAACTGCAGGATGGTTGCCGCCGCTAATCCGAAACGGAGGCCGTCTGAAAAGTTTCAGACGGCCTGTTTTTCATCCGGGGGCGATAGTTTGCGCCTTACCGGGCTTCGCCGAGGCGGATTGTGGATTTTGAGAATAAGATTAAGCGCAAAAGGGAAGGATATGTGGTCGTTTGAATGGTGCCGCCATGCTGGCGGTCGGGGGCGGCGGCGGCATAATCGCGGAGTGTTCCGGTGTCGGCGGCGGCACGATTTTGGTACCGCTGGTGCTGTGGATTTTGCAGATGCAGGGTGCGGAAAACTTTCAATACGCCCAGCATATCGCCATCGGCACGTCGTTTGCCGTGATGGTGTTCACGTCGTTTGCCAACAGCGCGGGCGGTATAAGCGGCAGGCGGTGGATATGGATGTGCTGCGCGCGATGGTGCCCCGGGTGCTGTGCGGTGTGGCGACGGGGGCGTTGGTGGCAGTCATTTGCCGAACAAGCGGCCTGCAGGTTTTTCACGCTGTTTTATCGCCATTCTCGCCGTGCGTGCGTTGCTGGGCATCAGCCTACGCCTGAGCGGCAGTCGCCCGGCCGGCACGGGCTGTTCGTGCGGGCGCGGCTGTTCGGCCTGTTGTCGAGCTGGATCGGTATCGGCGGCGGTTCGCTGACTGTGCCTTATTTGACTTTCTGCAATGTGCTTAGTTCACTGCGTCGCCGGCATCCCTTCGGCCGCTGGCTGGCCGATTGCGGTGGCGGTACTGCTGGCTATGCCTGGGCAGGCTGGAATCAGGGCGGTCTGCCTGGAGGTTCAGCGGGTTTCGCTCCATCTGCCTGCGGTGGCATTCTGGCTACACTACTTTGCTGTCCGCGCCTTTGGGCGTGCGCTCTTCCACAAACCGCCTGCCGACAAGCTGAAGGGTTTTCGGCATCCTGCTGTTGCTGATTGCGCTGAGGATGGCGTGGAAGATTCTCAGCCCGTAGCCGTGCCGCCCGGTATCGGGGTTGGCGATAGAAAAGGCCGCCTGAAAAGCCGAGCAACTTTTCAGACGGCCTTTTGCCGTGTCGTTTAATCGTCCAGCGGTTTCCATGTTTGCCAGTAAAACCGTTTCGGCCGCCACTGGCGCGCGGTAACGCTGGCCGTCGGATTCGAGCAGCCATGCGCCTTGGCGATCGGTGCGCGGAGCAGGCGGATGCCGCGTGCGCGGACGCGGTTTTTGCACTTCGGCGGTCGGGCGGCGGTAGCTCTGTTGCCGAAGCCGCTGGAGGCGATGGCGAAGCCGGGGGAGACGGCGTTGAGGAAATGCGCCCGACGACGAGCGCGCTGCCGTGGTGCCCCAGCACACCAAAGGCTTGGCTGTACAGGCTTTGGCCGTAGCGTTCCAGCAGTTTGCGTTCTCCTTTGATGTCGAGGTCGCCGGTTACGATAAACGCCGTACCGCCCGCCACGGCGCGCAGGACGCAGCTTCGGGCGTTGTCGTCTGCGGCTTCACCCCTCGACGGCGAGAGTTCAAAATGCACGCCGTCCCATTCTCATTGCCAGCCAGTGCGGCAGTTTTGCACCTGCATCGTGCCTAGCCGCCGTAAAATCTCGGGCTGTCAGACGGCACTCGCGCGGCTTGAGTGCACGGACAATCAGCGGTGCGCCGCCGTCGTGGTCGGTATCGTGGTGGGACAACAGTAGTGTCGAGGCGGCGCACGCCCGTGAGCGTGCAGGGCGGGGAGGGTCTGCATCTGCGCCGCGCCCGCCGTGCCGCTGGTATCGAACAACAGATGATGGAGGCCGTCTGAAAAATACACCGCCGACGCTTTGTCCGACATCCAGCACAACCATTTTCAGACGGCCTTCCGTCGGCGGTGGGGGCGGTATAACAGGAAACCGGTCAAAACGACGGCTGCGCCGGGCGCACAGCGCACACCGCGCGGCAGCAGCTAAACCGTACTACCGCCGCCAGTGCCGACAGCAGCAGCGGCCACGGTGCGACCAAACCCATTCCGGCGCGAATTTCCGCCATCGCGGCCAAAACGTGCAAAGTATGCTGCCCCAGCCAGGCCGCCGCGTATTGCAGGGGTAGAACGGAAGAGGGAGGCAATTAAGGCCAGCGGCACCAGCAGCCAGGAAAACACGGGATCGCGCGGCGGCATTACCAACGGGCTGGCGGGCGGCAGGGCGGAAAACAGAAAACCCACTGCCGGAGGAGGCCAATGTACGCCCATTGCCCGCGCAAGGCCGAAACCCACCACTTCCCTCCGCCCGTGCGGCAGGAGTCCGCCCACAAGAGCGCGTACCACCAGCCGAACGACAGCCAGCTGCTCTGCCGCCAATGCGGCCGACGGGTCGAGCAGCAAAATCAGGCCAGCGCCGCCCACCAGCCGCGCCAGGCCGAAGCCGTGCCGCTCAGACTCCAGGCTGCCGCAACGGAGTAACCATCAGCATCGAGCGCGCGTGGGACGGCAATCCGCCAGGCCGCTGTAAACCAAGGCCGCCGCCGCACCCGCCGCCAGCATCCAACGCGCGCGCCTCGGCGCGGCGGGCAAAGGAGCAGCAGGCGTTTCATCAGCCAGGCGGCCAGCAGGGCCACCATGCCGACTACGCAGGCCGGACACGCTGATCAAATGGTTCAGCCCAACGGGCGGAACACGCCACCAGCCGCCCGACAGTGCGTCCTGCTCGCCGATGAGACAAGCATCAAAGCCGCGCCGTCAGCACTTCAGGCGGCAGCCGCTGCCAGCTTGAGCGGATGTGTCCGCGCAGGCGCAGGAGGCCGTCTGAAAACCGTTTTTCCCTGCTCTACCAGCAGCTGCCGTTCCGCTCCACGGGCCGTCGCCGATGCGTTCATGCTGTTTACCAGCCAGCATGCCTCGCGGCTGAAACCGCCGATGTTTTCCCTCACCGATAGGGCGGGCGCATTTTCAGCTTCAGCCGCCACACGCTGCCGCCGGCTTACCATTCGCGCCGTCGATAGTCGATAACTGCAGGCGGTAACGCCGCCGCTCGGCCGCTTCCGCTTCGGCTTCAAAGCGCACCCGCCGTCGTCGTCCTGCGCCAAACCGGCCGCCCTCACCGTCATTTCCACCGCTCGCCCTGCCGTTCCAACACCAGCGGGCGACCAAAAGCCTGTTCCATCCGCCATACGCCGTGGCGCCGTCCCGCGCACGTCAGCATCAGAAACCGCCGTGCGCGGAAAACGGCGCAGTATCGGCACGGCACACGCCGCCCATACCGCAAACAGCCAAAAACGGCGGTGCGCCAGGCAGGCAAACGATAGGCAAAAACGCCCGCCACACAAAGGCGGACGGCAGATAAATCGGCATCGGTTTTCCGTATGGAGGCCGTCTGAAAATGAAAGCACACGCCGTGCTTTCAGACGGCCTGATTTCGATTGGAAAGGAGCGTATCGGACATCAACGCTGAGCCGGTGTCCGTTTTCAAGATGGCAAACAGGGGCTAACAGCGCGGGCAGGGCTTTGCCGCAGCGACCACAGCAGGGGGCTGCGGATAGCCGGATTCCGCAGCTGCCCAAAGGCCGGTATCGAGCGAGACCAGGGCGCAAGCCGCCCATAATACCGCCAGATTGATGGCATACGCCGCCGCCGCAATATTGCGCGGGAAAAGCTGCATCAATGCGGCAAACGAAAACCCCAAGAAGGCAAAAGGCGAGCAGGTGCAATCGCCGCTGCCCGCCGATTGCGGATATATCCGGCTGCGTCCGCTGCCCGCGCATCAGGGGCAGAAGCCGGCTGTTGAGGAAATACCAGCCCGCAGCAACATTGAAAAGGGCGAAAAACGGGAGGATTTCTTTTTCATTTTTCAAAAGCGTCCGCCTGGAGGCTGCCTTTCTGATGCAACGAGGGCATTCGGCGTTCCGCCGTCTGCCATACAAGGCCGTCTGAAAGGAAAACCGATTCGTTCGGTATCAATCGCCCATTGCCAGAAGCCTCCGCTCGATGTTCGGCAATCAGGGCGTTGGGTGATTTCTTCCAAATCGCCGTCCATCACAAAAATCCAGCTTGTGCAGGGTAAGGTTGATGCGGTGGTCAGTTGCGCGGCCTTGCGGGTAGTTGTAGGTGCGGATGCGCTCGCTGCAGTCGCCGCTGCCGATGAGCGATTTGCGTTCGGCGGCTTCTTTGGCGTGGGCTTCGCGTTTTTGTGCATCGTTCAGGCGGGCGGCGACTTTTCATCGCCTGCGCCTTTGTTGGTGTTGGCTGCGACCGTCTTGGCATTCAACCACCATACCTGTGGGCAGGTGGGTGATGCGGACGAGCGGAGTCGGTTTTGTTGATGTGTGACCCGCCCGCGCCGGATGCGCGGAAGGTGTCGATGCGCAGGGTCTGCGTCGTTTCAACTCGATGTCTTTGGCGAGTTCATCCGCTTCGGGCATGACGGCGACGGTGCAGGCGGAGGTGGATACGGCCTTGGCTTTCGGTGGCGGGGACGCGTTGCACGCGGTACGCCGATTCAGAATTTGCAGACGACTGTACGCGCCCGAAGCCGACGATGCGTGCGATGACTTCTTTATAGCCGCCCAGTTCGCTTTCACTGGCGGAACGATTTTCGACCTGCCAGCGGTTTGCGCTCGGCGTAGCGGGTGTACATGCGCAGCAAATCGCCGGCGAAACAGCGCGGCTTCGTCGCCGCCTGTTCCGCGCGCACTTTCGATGAAAGATGTTTTTGTCGTCGTCGGCATCTTTGGGCAGCAGCAGCTTTTGCAATTCGGTATCGAGCGTGTCGATTTTGGCTTTTGCCGCTTCGATTTCTTCGGCGGCAAAGTCTTTCATTTCCGGGGTCGGACAGCATTTCTGCGCTTCAGTATGTCGTTTTGCGCCCGCATGTATTGGTGGGTTTCGACGACGGGGGTGATTTCGGCGTGTTCGCGTGAGCTTGGTGTTGTCCATGTCGGAAGTCGCCGGGCGAGCCGCGCAGTAGGCGCTACTTCTTCCAAACGGTCGGACAGTTGTTGTAATTTTTCGATGATGGTGGGCTTCATGTGGGTCTTTCGTTTGAAGCGTCTGAAAGGTTTTCAGACGGCCTGTTACGGATTGGCGCGGATTATAACCGATTGTTTTTCCCGTGTTGCCGATTAGGGGCTGTTTTGCGGGTGGTGATTTCTGCCGCTTTTCCTTCAATACGGGATGTAGCTGTTGTTGGCGGCACATCACGACGCTCCTTCGGCGATGCTGGCGCTGACGGCGGCCAAAATCAGCGTGTCGCCCTGTTTGTAGAAGGCGATGTCGGATTTGTTGCGCGAACCAGTTTTCCTGATGCTCGGAACCGCAGCCTGCGGGCTGAGGGCTTCAATTCTTCGCGGCTCAGGCGTGGGTAGGGCGGATAGAGCGCGTCGAATTCCCTTTTTCGCTTGGGGGAACGTTTTTAGACGGTATCAGCATGATGTTTTGCAGCGTGTCGTGCGTATCGTCGAATTGGAAAACGATAATCGAACCGTCCGCGTCGGGCATCGAGTAGGCATTGTTCATCGGCACGGGCGTGCCGTTGCCGTAGCCTATGGTGCTGGAACCCACCTTGGCAAGCTGCGGATGCTTTTTCAGCGCGTCGGCCACCGTGGCTTTTGCCTATGGTCAGGCCGTAGGGGTGACGGATTGTTCGGATGGACGGCCTGTTTTGCCTGCGTGTCGGCAGCGGCTTTGATGGTCGCGCTGTTGTCGGTGCGGGCGGTTTCATCGGCTTCGAAAGAACAGGCGGCTACAGTATGCGCAGGCCATCCAGGAATATAGCGTATTTCATGGTATTTCCTTGTTTGTGGTCGTGCGGTTACTTTCATCGGCAGGCCGAAATGCAGGTGGTAGCTGATTTCCGGCACGGCCAGTACCGCGGCGTGCGTTGCAGGAAACTGCTGGATCAGTAGGGGTTCGATAACGTCTTCGATGGTGTCGGTGGATTCTCCGATGGCGGCGGCGATGTTTTCAAGCCGACCGGCCCGCCGCCGAACTTTGTGCAGCACCGCTTCGAGGAATTTCCGTCCATCACGTCCAAGCCGACTGCGTCCCACGTCCAGCATCGACAGCGCGGCATCGGCGGTTTTCGCGCTGATGCGCTGTCGCCCTTCACTCGGCGTAATCGCGCACGCGGCGCAGCAGGCGGTTGGCGATGCGGGCGTGCCGCGGCTGCGTTTTGGCGACTCCATCGCGCCTCTTCGCCCATGTCGAGCTGCAGTAGTGCGCCGAACGGCGGACGATGGTGGCCAAAGGTCTGCATGTTTGTAAAACTCCAAAGCGGGCGACGATGCCGAAAGCGGTCGCGCAGCGGATTGGTCAGCATACCCTGCGCGGGTGGTCGCGCCGACCAGCGTGAACGGGCGGCAGGTCGATTTTTGACCGAGCGGGCGGCAGGGCCTTCGCCTATCATGATGTCGAGCTGGTAGTCTTCGAGCGCGGGTACAGGATTTTTCCGACCACGGGGCTGAGGCGGTGGATTTCGTCGATGAACAATACGTCGTGCGGTCTGGAGGTTGGTCAGAGGCGGCCAGTCGCCCGGCGCGTTCCAGCACCGCGCCGCTGGTTTGGCGCAGGTTCACGCCCAGCTCTTGGCGATGATGTGTACCAGCGTGGTTTTTGGCCTGGTCCCGGCGGACCGAAAAGCAGCGTGTGGTCGAGTGCTTCGCCGCGTTTTTGGCGGCCTGGATACGAAGATTTCAGTTGTTCTTGCTTTGCCCTGGCCCGATATAGTCGGCAAGCAGCTCGGGCGCAGCGCGCGTTCTGAGCTGCTCTTCTTGCGATGACATGATTGCGCTGATAATGCGTTCCGGGTTTGGCGGCGGTGAGGTTGTCGGTGTGCAGCTGGGAAAGCTTCGGTCGGGCAAAGGGCGGCGGATACCTGAAAAACCAGCTGACGATGGGGAGGCGGAGTTTCGGGGCCAGCCGCTGTGGGGAAAACGCCTTCAGACGGCCTTATAAAGTGCGAAAAACTTTCTTTTCGATTTCGGGAGATTGTGATGGAATTGTCCGCAGAACAATGCAAAAGCCGCCTCGACCATATCCAGTTGTTACCGCCGCTGGCTGGAGTTCGATGGGTGGAAGCGGCGCAGGAGGAATGGCGGCAGGCGGCGGCTGATACGAACTGGATGCTTTTACGCCAAAAGATTACATGGCATTCAATCAGGCTGTGAAAACGGCCTCGAACTCGACGAGCGCACGTGAGAGGTGAATACCGCGTTTTGAGCGAAGACGCGCTGTACAACGCTTTCGGCGAACAATACGAATTGGCTGGCAATGGATGAGGCTTAGTCATGCAAAGCCTCGATCCCGCAAACCGCTGTTTTCTGAATACAGGCCGTCTGAAAGCGGCATAACCGGAGAGATATATGACCACCCAAACCGTCTTATGTTTTGATCTTGTTGTCGTCAGCGCATGAGTACACTGCCTGTTCGCCCAACCTGCTGAATTACCCAAAACTGTAATCAACCAACAGCGGCAGTCTATGCAAATGCAGCAATTTCAAGGCCGGATGCGGCAGGAGCACTCACTCGCCAGTAACAGCGGCAGCCCTTATCGGCAGCCGTATGATCCGTATGCATTTGAAAAAGCGACTATCCAAGCACGGCAGGATTTGGCCGGTCAGCGTGATATTGCCGTGGCTTTTCAGTCCGTCCACAGGAGCTGCAGGCGTGTCCGCGGTATCGTGGGCGCAGTTGCAGCCAAACGTACATGCCAACCTATGCTGGCTTCCACCAAAGAATTTGCTTTGGCTTCCTGTATCGATAAAGCCCTCAATCTCGAAAACTGGGCGGCTTTACCCGCTGGAAATGAACAAAACCCTCCGAAAATAGCGGAGCAGCGATTGCAAAATCGTGAAGGAAGGGGAACGGCTGGAAGAAAACCTGATTGCCGCGATTCGCGGCAGGCTGGCAGACGGTACTGCACGACACTGTATGGCTCGCACGCGGCGACAACGGCACCCTGTTTTCCCCAACAAAGCCCGAATTTAAATCGCTGTTATGCCGAAAGCGAAGCGCAAAGTTGCGACGTCATCGGACAGTTCGGCTATCGGACGGAATTGTATTGAAAAATAAATCACGATAAAAGGCGGTAGGTTTTATTCAAACGCGGCGGCAATGTATCGCGGTTGTTTGAGTCAATTTGGCTTCTGCCGCATTTTGCCCTTTCGGCAAGGGAGATGCCGCCGCTTTCGTAATTTTTCTGTGTGTGAGGAAAGGAGTTTTCTGAAATGAAGCATAGCGCACATTGGCCGTCTTGCTGGCCGTGTCCGCACCTTTCTTTCTGTTGCGCCGTCCGGCGTGCCGGAAGGCCGCTGGCGGATAACGGGGTTGACGGCAAATCCGCATCGGGCACATTGGTTTTCGACCGCGCGTCGCGCGCCTGCATGCCGATGCGGGATGCAATATGTTGTCGGCCGGATACCGCGTCAGGAAAGGCCGTCTGAATATTTCCCATGCCGTTACCACTTTGAAAGCCTGCGAGCCGGAAGTGATGGCGGCGGAAGAAAACTGTCGGACGCGGCGTCCCGCCGTCCGCCGTTATCGGTTGCGCGAAACGCCTGCCGGGGCGGAGTCGGTGTTGGCCGGACAAATACGGCAAGGTGTGATTCTGGCGGTGAAAAGAGGCGAAGGACGCGCCGCCTGCCGGCGAACTCGCCGAATAGGTTTCAGACGGCCTGAAGGCCGTCTGAAAGAGCCGCCAAACGGATTGGGTTTGGCGGTGCTTTTAGCCGTCCGTGATGGCTGCGGAAATATGCCCCACTCTTCCACCACGCCGCCGTCGGCAGGGCAGACGCCGTATTCGCCGCCGTTTTTGTCTGTTTTGATTTCGATTTTCCACCCTGTTTGACGCAGAATTGAGGCAGGGTTGGCGATGCCGATGTACCGCTTTTCTTTGTCCGGCCTTGTCGGCGGAACAGGCGACGAGGCGGCGGTTGAAGCAAAGGGCGATGTTTCATGGATTTTCCTTTTAGGTTGGTTGCTCTCGGCGTTGCCGGAAAAAATGCTGTAAAACCGATTGGCAGTCTTCAGCTAGAATGCCGCCGAAATACGGCGGTGTGTTTGTTCAGACGGCCGTCTGAAAAACAGATCGACAACGCTGCCCGCCGCACCGCTTTTCGGTTGGCCACTGTACACCACGCGCGCCACCCGCGCCTGCATCAGGGGCAGGCGCACATGGCGCAGGGTTCGAGGGTGATGTAAACGTCGCAGCCGTCGAGGCGGTAGCTGCCTGTCTCTCCGGCCCGCTTCGGCCAGCGCGCAGTTCGGCATGCGCCGCCGATGTCGCAGTCGGCGACGCAGCGGTTGTGCGCCGTCGATAACACTGCCGTCGGCACCACCACCGCGCCGACGGGTCGCGCTTGCCGAGCGCTGCCGCCGCTTCGGCCCTGATGGCGCGCCGCATAAAGCGTTCGGCCTCTTCGGCAGGCGGCGGCAGGGCGACGGGCGGGTGTTTTGACGGCGGCGAGCAGCGCGGTTTTTGTCCGTGTCGCTCAGTTGCATGACGTCGCAGCTGAGGGCAGGCGGCGGCAGCTGCCACAGGACGCTGCGGGTCGGCGTGCGGCCCGATGCTCACAGCAGAAAGGTTTTTGACCGCACCTGTCCGCCGCAGTTCTTCCTGACTGCGGATGCCGAGGCGGTGCAGGGCTTGGAGGGTGGACGGGGCAAAAGGGCGCGCGCGTGGTGAGCATGACGTGTTTCGGCGTGCTGCTCAGACGGCCTCGGGCGGAGGCTCGGATGGATGTCCGGGGCCGTCTCGAAAAGGGTTTGCAGTAATAAAGGAGCAGGGAAAACGGCGGTTTTCAAGACGGCCTCATAACGCCCTTTTGTGCTTTCAAAACCGCCTTTTGAGGCCGCTGAAGGGGTCGGTAAACTCTATCGCGCGGGCGAGAGTTTCAGCGGGCGGGCGCAGTCGGTGCAGTCTGCGGGCTGCGGGTCGGCAGAGCGGGTCGTTCAGCAGCGGCATGCCGAGCGCACGCATGTGGACGCGGAGCTGTGCGTGCCGCTTCGACCGGCCGGAGGCGGTAGAGGCTGTGCGCCCCTGTTTTCCGCCAGTTCGATGATGGTATGGTTGTTGGCTTCGCCTTCGGCCTGCCGCGTGAGGTAGAAGGTTCACCGCGTTCGAGCCGCGAACGGACGCAACGGCAGGCAAGGTCGGTGGGGTAAGAGCGGTGCTTCAGTTTTCACCGCGCGGCTTTTGGAACAGGGGTTTGGTAGGTAGCGGCTTTTCGGGGCGGTGGGCAAACAGGATGACGCCCGTCGTCTTTGTCCAGCCTGTAGCGGGGTGAAGTTTTCGGGATTCAGGTGCTGCAGTTCGGGACGCAGCCGCAGGCGGGTGAGCAGGGGTTTTCGCGCAGGAAGCGAGCTCGCCGGGGATGACGCGCAGGAAGTGCGGTTTGTCGGCCACAATCAGGTGTTCGTCGATGTGCAGGATGTGCTCTGAAACGGCACGGGTTCTTCTTCGGCGGCGATGGGCTTCGCGGTAGTAGTAAACCGTGCCGCCGGGGCGGAATGCGGCATCGGCGTACCGCGGCGTGCCGGCTTCGGTCGAAGATGTGTGCTGTCTGAAAGCCTGCCCGCCCAGATTTCGCGGCCGATGTAGGGGAAGCGGCGGCAGAGGAAGTCGAGCGCGCGCCGCAGTTTTTTCGCACGGCAGGTGGAGGTAGCTCGGTTTGATGCCGTCTATCGCGGCAGCGGGGGCGTTTTCATGGACGCCATTGTAACCGAATTTCAGACTGCCTGTTTTGTTGCTACAATCCGCGCCGTTTTTGATAACGGTTTCGGCACAGGAGCGGCAGGGATGGGTCAGGAAAAACGGCGATTTTCGTCCCCTACGGGAGGCACCATCGGCATGGTTCAAAAGCAGCTGTGGTTTTGCGGCCGGATGCGGCATTGGCGGAAAAGACCTTGTTGCCGTTTTCAGACGGCCTCCTCTTTCGATTGGCACATTTGTCGCGCCGCTGATTGATTCCGTCCGCCGTAACGCTGGACTGGCGCGACTGGCTGGCCCTGCTGGCGGAAAAATCCCGCAACACGACGGCGTGCTGCGCGCACGGCACGGATACGCGACCTACACGGCCAATCTGTTCGCCCTCGCGCTGCACGGTTTGGACAAACCGCTGGTGCTGACTCGGCTCAGTTGTACGTCCCGGTGCGCCGGGCAGCGACGCGCCGCGCATCTGGTACTACGGCTGCCGCCGCCCTCCGCTCCTCGGCCTGCCGCAGTGCGTCATCGCCTTTGACGGCAAACTGTTTCGCCGTCGGCGTGCAGAGTCAGCACGGAAACGGCCGACGGTTTTGCCAACCCGCTCGCGCGCGTTGGCGCAATGGTCGGAAGCGAAGGGCGGATAAGCCTGCGGGACGGTTTGAGGCCGTCTGAAAAGCCGTCAGGCGGATTGCGCGCGGAGCGGATAAACCCCGCCGTCCGTGTCCTGCCACACCCTGATTCCCGGCGGTTCGCCCGCCACATCGCCGCCGCCTTGCGCCAGGGCAGCGGATGCCGCGATACTGCAAAGCTACGGCCACGGCAACGCCCCTTCGGACGATCGGTTTTACCGATGCCGTCCGCAGCTTCACTCCGCGGCGGCTGCTGCTCAACATCAGTCGTTTGGCAGCAGGGATGCGCGGCGGCGGTTTACGCCCAAGGCGACGCGCTGCGAGCAGGGCGTGGCTCGGTGGCGGCAAATGCAACCTCGAAACGGCAAGCGTGCCGCGGCGCTGGCGGCGGGCAACGCCTGGACGGGCAGACCGGCTGCGCGCCGAACTGAGCCGCGCTGGGTCGACGATGCCTCGAATGACGTTTTCAGACTGCCTTCTCATGATTTCCAGAAGGCCGTCTGAAAGAAAAATATCGGGATACCGTTTCCAGGCGCTTAGCCACATCTTGGTACCGACGTACATCAACAGTCTCGAAACGGACCCATAACGGCAATACACACCTGCGGCGCGATCGGGCGCAGCCAATGTAAAACGGCGAGGCTGGAAAGCCTGAAAACATGACGCAACCGCCCACACCAATTGCCGGTCTTTGAAGCGGTTCGAGGGTATAGCTTTCGTTCATTACCACATACATCTGCACACAGCCGCGCCGCACATCAAGAAAAACGCCCGCAGAGCAGGAAAAAGCAGTCCGAGACAGTTCCTTTTATTCATCTGGATGTGGCCGTCTGATAAGCGCGATTATGGCCAGAGCGCCCGCCGCCGACTTTCAGACGGCGCTTTTCTCTTCCACATGACCATTAACGTATCCTTGCGTGCTAACCGCGCACAGACACTTCCTCAGCGACAGATGCGAACGCACTTAAACCATCAGCGATTTTTCGGTAAAACCCTTCGCCCTGTGGGCGGCACTGACCGCCGGCGCCTGATTCTGCCCGCCGGAAGCCTTTGTTTGGCTCCGGCCTTGCCTGTCACCTGCAAGCTGGGCGTGACGATCATGTTCGGCATGGGGCTGACGCTCAGCCCGTCGGACTTCAAAATTTTGGGCAGCATCCGAAATCCGTGCTGGCAGGGCGTGGTGGCGCACTCGTCATCATGCCGCGGCACGGCTTACGTTTTGGCCGTTATCGCTGCACCGCCGCCTGCGATTGCGGCCGGCGGCGTGATTTTTGGTCGGCGCATGTCCGGGCGGGACGGCTTCGAGCAGCGATGACCTTTCCTCGCGCGGGGCTGACGTCGCGTTGTCGGTGGCGGTAACGTCCGGTTTCCACACTCGCTCGCGCCGGTGCTGACTCCCGCCATTTTTATCTCGCTGGCGCATCGGTGGCTGGACATTTCGCTTCCGCCACGACTGATGGGATGTTTTGGAAAATCGTTATGCCGCTCGATTGTGCTGGGCGTGCTGTGCAACCTTTTCACCACACCGGCGACCATAGGCTGTGGAAGGCGTATTGCCACCGGTGTCCGTCGTGTCGATTGTCTCTGATTATCGGTGCGGTGGTGGCTTTGAACTCGTACCAAAATCGCGCCGAGGGCGGGCGCGGGCTGATCGGCGTGGTGATGCTGCTGCAACTGTATCGGCTACCCGCTGGGCTTTTCGCCGCCAGTTCATCAAACGCCTTACGACGCGCAAAGCACGCCGGCCCATGCAGTCGGGATGTAGAATTCCGGCCCGTAGTTTCGCCGGTTTGGCGATGAACATTTCGATCCGATTGCCGCCGAGCCGGGCGCGATATTCAGCGTAGCGGCACAATATTTCCGGTTCGCTGCTGGCTTTCCTATTGGGCGGCAAAGGCCACCGCCAGGGAGGAACGCACGGGCAGGATATGCAGGATAAACAGGCCGTCTGAAAAAGTATTTCCATGTACCGACAGGGAGACATGGACACAATGAGCGGAAAAAGCCCTTTTGTTTCCGGAGAAAATCGGTGAGCTGCGCTATGAAAATCGCCCGCCCTGCACGGCGTTTTGAAACGGGCGGTTTCCGACCGGCGAGATTGATGGACCGCGAAGAAGCCGGATGGGCCGTGTGTTTTTGTGCAAACCGGAAGCGCTAGCGCGGCTATGTTGTTGATAGTGAGGGCCGAGCCGCTTTATCTGCTGGCGCAGCTTTTACCTGCCGATTTGCCCTTATGTGCCCGAAACAGTTGCGCCATATTACTTGGCTGACCGCGTTTGTCGGCGAAGATCGAGAGTTGGAGAATCTCAGACTAAAACGCGGGACATGACGTTCTTGGAACATATCGGACGGCACGGCAAGGGCTGGCTGATTCGGGAGTATACTGCCGACGACGAACCTCGTCCGTGTATGACCATCCCGCCAATCCGAATGGTTCTCCAAAGCCCTTTCCGCATCAAACCCGTCTTCGCTGAACGGGATTTTCCCATCACCGGGACGGCGGAGGTTTGGATGGACATGTGAAGATGAGTCGCGACTGAAGACGATGACGGCGAAGCGAGCTGCCCGAGCTTATTACGACGACATCGGTACTGCACACGACTACCGCCATAAGTTCGGCGGTTATCAGTCTTTTCTGCCAGTCGGGCAGTTTGCGAAAATGCCGACAACCGCGCTGCTGATGGCATGACTCATTTTGAATTTATGTTTTCCAGATTTCCAGCGACAGCAAAGGCTTGCTTTCAACGCTATCGATGGCGGCGGTCTGATGCTTTTCCTGCATCCCGAAAACGGCGAATGGTCGCTGTATTACGATTTTATTGAGGCCGACGGGAAAGCCGCCCGACGAAGCAAAAGGAAAACATGAACCCGTTGATTACCGATTCCGCTTTATCCGACGGCCGCAAGCCGGTGATTGTCGCGCTGGATTTTGCCGATGAGGCATCGACCATCCAGTTCGTCCGCCCGCCTCGACCTCCCTGCCGTCTGAAAATCGGCAAAGAGCTGTTTACCGCCACAGGCGCAGGCTGGCGGAAAAATTCAGCTCCATCAGGGCTACCAACTCTTCCTCGACCTGAAATACCACGACATCCCAATACTGTTACGCAAAGCCTGCAAGCCGCTGCGGAAATGGGCGTTTTGGATGGTGGATATGCATGCGTCGGGCGGGCCGCCGCATGATGGAGTCTGCCGCGGAAGCGGTGGCAAACTGTCCGGACAAGCCGCTTAATCGGCGTTACCGTGCTGACCAGCATGGAGCAGGCCGACCTGGCCGAAACAGGCGTGGATGATGCCGATTGAGGAGCAAAGTGTTGCGGCTGGCGCGGCTGGCGCAAATTCGGGCTTGGACGGCGTGGTCTGTTCCGCGCACAAGCCGCCTTGCGCGGCGCGCTCGGTCTCCGGTACTATGTTTGGCAACGCCCGGCATCCGCTTGGATACCGCAGGCAGCAGCGACGACTAACGCCGCATCATGGCGCTCGCCGAGGCATTGGCGGCAGGTTCGACTTATCTGGTGATGGGCCCGTCCCGTTACCCAAGCCGCCGATCCGGTAGCCGTGTACGCGCGAAGTGAACCGAATTGCCTCACAGGCCGTCTCGGAACGGGCTGAAACGCTTTTCTCGCCGCTTGTGCGTCGGTTTGCCGCCTTGTGTCGGTTTGTTTATTTCACGGTATAGTTTTCACGATCAAGCTTTTCAGACGGCCTCTCCCGGTTGTCAGGCCGTCTGGACAAGGAGGGCGTAAATGACCTTTTACAGCGAAACCTTAAAACCCCGCCTGCAACAGGCGCGTGTATTGTGGTGGGCGACGTGATGCTCGACCGCTATTGGTTCAGCGACGTGTCCCGTATTTCGCCCGAAAGCCCCGTCCCGTAGCCATCGAAAACCGAACACCGCGCGGGCGGGGCGGCTAATGTGGCGCAACTAGTACGCACGGGCAGGCAGGCCGTATTGCTGTCCGTCATCGGCGATGACGAAGCGGGCGACTGCCTGAATGCACTGATGGCGGGCATGGGGTGAAACAGTGTTGATACGCGACCGCAAAACATCGCTACCACCGTCAAACTGCGCGTCGTGGCGCACACGATCAGGCTGGATTTTTGAAGACGCGCCGACACACGGGCAGTGAACGGGTGAAAAATCGCTTCCGCGAACTGTTGGCCGAATGCGACGTCGTCATCCTGTCGGATTACGGCAAAGGGTGGGCTGACCCATGTGGTTTTCCTTTATCGAATGGGCGCGGCAGGCGGAAAACCGGTCTTAATCGACCCGAGGGGACGACTACGCCAGTCTACCGGCGCAACCCTGCTTACCTCAACCGTGCCGAACTGCGCCGAGTTACCGGCAGTTGGAAAAACGAAGCCGATTTGTAGGAAAAAGCCCGCGCGTTGCGGCGCAATTTGGATTTACAGGCACTGCTCTGACGCGCAGCGGGAAGCGCGACCTGTTCGCGACGGCGAACCGCACCACCAGCCGACGACAGGCGCGGAAGTGTTCGATGTTTCCGGCGCGGGCGATACCGTGATTGCCGGCATGGGGTTTGGCAGTGGCGGCAGGATTGGATTTTCTGAAGCCATGCGTTGGCAAACGCCGCCGCGGCGTGGTGGTGAGCAAACTCGGTGGCTACGTGTTCGTTTGACGAATTGGCGCAATCATTGTAAAAGTAACGTAATAATCAAGTATGTTGCATCATTGCTGCTGCCTGCCCGAAGTATCGGCCGGCGGCAAAAGATGCCGCAGTTGCGGGACACATAACAAATATTTAGGAATACGGTCAAATGCCAGTAAGCGTGACCCGCTGGAATTCAATTGGGACGACAGTCAAAGCCGTACTCGACACCGCCTGCCTGCCGTGCAGGCGTGCACATGTATGGTTGGCGGACAAAAATGCCAGCCGCCACGCCGTGATGGACCTCGAAACCGTAGTGGATGAACCTTTCTTTCGCTTTCAACGGCTTGGATCGGCAACGGTCATTGGATTGTTTGACGAAATCGCGCGGCAATTTCCGTTTATACGCTTTTATGTGCGCGGCATCGGCGAAGATTTCAGCAATATGTGGCTGCGCGGAATACTACAACGGCCAACCGTGTTTGCCGCTGGACCGTTCGAGCATAAAGTGTCGGAAAATATAAACAATAAAGACAAAGCTGGTTTAGCCGATGGTTGGGGAAATGAGTGCCTGGCTAAGGCGCGTTTCAGGAAATGTTTCAGACAGCCTGGGCATCGCTTTGCCGCCTGTTGTGCACAATACCCGCCTCCGATTGAGATTGCCGCCGTCGGGCAGCCTACAATCGGCGGCGTTTTATTTTGTAAAGAAATATTATGAGTCTGATTGGTGAATTTACCGTCTTCACACATCCTGCTGGATTTGGAAGTCAGCAGTAAAAACGCCTGTTCGAGCAAAGCCGGACTGTTGTTGGAAAACGACGGGTGTTGCCCGTTCAGAAGTCTTCGACTGCCCTGTTTGCCCATAAACTCCAGTTTCCACCGGCTTAGGGCACGGCGTGCATCGTAGCATTGGCTTCATTGAAAAAGGCGGTCGGTGTCTTTATCCGCAGCAGCCGATTCGCTCCGATGCGCCCGACGGCAAACCCGTTTTCACTGGTTATGGTATTACTGGTTCCTGAAAAGTGCCGCAGGCACACATTTGGAATCTTATCCAAACTCGCAGGAAAATTTTTCAGACAAAGGCGTGCGCGAACAGCTGGTACGGGCTGCCGATGCCGCCGGAATCCTACGGATTCTGACGGAGGAATAATGCCGAAGCATCTCCGTACGCAGCCTCTATCAGGACAATCAGACACAAACTCCAATTGGCTTGGGCGGCAGGTGCGGCGGGTGCCGACAACCGTATCGGAGTAGAGGCCGACAAGCGGTTTTGGCTTTGGTCGGCTATTTGAACTATCCACCCTAATCAGGTTCAGGTTTTGGGGTGTGGCCGAAAGTCGATTATCTTAGCCATTATGGAAAGCGGCGATTTGGCCTGCACTTTCGACCCAGCTTTTCGAGTTGCTGATGTCGCTGGTCATCGTGACAAACGACTGCCCGTGCCGAAGAGTTTTGCGCGACTATTGCATACCCACAGCGTCCCGCTGCTGACTTCGCTGGTTTAGAGCCCGTATTTGATGGATGTGCTGCGGATTTATCTGCAACGCACCTTGGCGGTTTCTACGGTTAAGCACGGCGTATCCCTAGATGATTCGAAATCGGCGTCCGCACCGAGCCGGGCAGTCAGGCTTGGGTAAAAGCGGAATTGGCTTTTGGGCTGATTTCGCGCGGGCACAGCCTGGTGGCCGATGATGCGGTGGAACCGCACGCACCGCGCGGAACTTTTGGAAGCCGTTGTCGCCGATGCTGCGCGACTTTCTCGAAGTGCGTGGCGGCATCCCTCAATATCCGCCATATTTTCGGTGAAACATCCATCCGTCGAAGAAATCCTCAACCTCATCATCAATCTGGTTGCGGCCGACGACGATTACAGCGGAAACAAATCGACCGTTTGAGCATCCGCAGCGAAACCAGAAATCCATCCTAGACGTCAATGTCCGCTCCGTTACCCTCCCGTGGCTGCAGGCCGCATTTCAGCGGTGCTGGTGGAAGTGGCAGTACGGAACTATATCCTCCAGCTGCGCGGGAAAGACAGCATGAAGGAATTTTTCTGAGCGGCATCAAAAGTATTGTGAAAAGAGCGAGAGGTCGGGCATGAAAATCATCCTGATTAGCAGCCTGTCCGGTTCGGGCAAGTCCGGTGGCACTGCGCCTGTTGGAAGATGTCGGCTACTACCATCGACAATATGCCTATGCAAATGATGCCCCTGATTTGGTGCGGCATCATTTTGCGGCGAGACGTCGAGCACTTGGTATCAGCGTGGACATCGTTCCCATCCGCGATAGTGACGAAAGCGCTTGCCTATCTGCGCTGGCAGGCACAGCGTGGAACTGCTGTTTTTGGAGTCGGACGAAGCCGTATTGATGCGCCGGTTTTCCGAAACCCGCCGCAGCCATCCGTTTAGCCGGGCTGACGCAATCCCTGCAGGAGAGCCTGCGGCAGGGCAGGGAGATGTTGGCACCGCTGCGCGAAAAGGCATACTGCATCGACAGTTCGTCAATGAATTCCCAGCAGCTTCGTTAGCCGTGCGCAATGGCTGAAGGTAGAGCGCGAAGGCCTGTTGGTGGTGTTTTGAGTCTTCGGCTTTTAAATACGGCGTGCGACCGACATCGATTTCCTGTTTTGATATGCGCAGCCTGCCCAATCCTATTGCCGACACCGCCCTGCGGCCGTTCAACAGTACGGAAGAACCTATCCGGCAGTATCTCGACAGCCAGCCTCTGGTGCAGGAAATGGTGGGCGACATCAAACGCTTTGATCGGCCGCTGGCTGCCGCGGATGCGAGGAAAAAGCCGCAGCTACGTTACCGTCGGCATCGGCTGCACCGGCGGCAGCACCGCTCCGTTTACGTTTGCGAACGGCTGGCAGAAATGTTCAGGCCGGATTATCAGGTGCTGGTACGGCACCGCCAGCTCAACCTAGGCGCGTAACCGGCGCGCATTGGATAATCAGACCGCAGAGGGCCGTCTGAAACAGTCGATCCGGCATTTTCAGACGGCCTTTCCCATATTCAGAACAGAGAACCGAAAACATGGCAATCCAATGGTATCTCGGCCACATGCGCAAGGCCAAAAAGCGATTATCGAACGGCTCAAAGCGTCGATATGGTGATGAAGTGCTGGACGCGCGTGCCCGCATCCAGCGAAAACCCCTCGCTGGGCAAACTCTCACGTCGGACAAACCCAAACTGAAAATCCTCAACAAACCGGGATTTGGCTGACCCCGAGCGCACCGCCCTGTGGCTGGCCGAATTCCAGTCCCGCGAACATACGCCATCGCGTTGGACGCTCGACCGTCAGGCGGCACAAAAAGCGTGATTGCCGCCTGCCGCGCCTCGTGCGCCGAACCGAAAAGGGCTGGACAAACCCCTGCGCGCGCAGATTTGCGGCATTCCCAACGTAGGCAAATCCACCCTGATTAACGGTATGCTGGGCAAAATCGGCCAAAACCGGCAACGAACCCGGCATTACCAAAGCCGAACAACGCCTGTTCCGCTACCGTGATTTCGCTCTACGACACCCAGCATGCTGTGGCGAAAATCATCGTGGAAAGAAGCGGTTTACAACTCGTGACCGGCGGCGGTCGCGGGCTCGCAACTGCACTGGATGAAGAAACCGTCGCCCTCGAACTCATCGATTATCTGCGCCGCCACTACCTGCCGCAGTTGCGAGGGAACGCTATCAGGCCGACAAAGAAACGAAAGCAGCCACTGGCGTGCGAACAATGGTTGGAATGGATAGGGCGCAGACGCGGCACTTCTGGGCAGCGGACATCAATTACCAAAAAGCGGCCGAAAACACCCGACCGACTCCGCGACTGAGTACATCAGCCGCATCACCTTGAAAACCCCGAACCAGTGAACAATGGCTCAGAAACGCGCCAACGGCGCGAAGCCGACAAAAAGCCGAGAACGCAGGGCACGCAAGGCCGAAAGCAAAGGGAAGGCCGGTCTTTTTAATCGCACTAATCAGACGGCCTCCAGCAATCCGCAAACATACCGTTTGTTCTATCGGTATAACCAGAAACAAAAGGAACTATATGCACGCCAAACTTCAGTCTCGTGCCGCGTCCGCTGCCATGACGGCCTTTTACAGTGTTGCCGGCTGATGCCGCAAGCTGAGACATCCTTTCCGAAGCCAAAAGCTAATGCGACCGTTTGGCCGCCTCATTGGCCCGAGGCAGCTATCAGGTGCATCCATCCGCATAGTGTCCAATCCGTTCGGGAATACCTTGATACATCGGACATAGCGGCTCCAGCCGGTTTGGAACGGATTCGCAATATGCTGACGCGCATCAATCAAAACAGCAGTTTGCGCATACGGTTTTGCAATCAGCAAACGCATGCATGCGGCCAATCGCGCTGCCCGAACTGATCACAGGGCTATGAGCGACCTGCGGCAACGCCTGTGTCAATGTACATGCCGATGCAAACTGCCCGCTCATAACGAAATCTCATCTCCGCTGCGTGGAGGCCGTCGGAACAATCGGCTACGCATCACACCGTGCGCGGCGAAGGTACTAACTCAACACCGTCAATTTCAACTGCTCGCTGATACCTTATATTTTCCCGCGGGCTATCGCCAGAGTCGCGCCTGGTGGTCGGCTTTGAAACCCCGACCATGCTGCCTGCGCTTGCCTGCATAACCTGCCGAAGAACACACCGTCATTTTCAGGCGGCCTTCAATGCCAGCGCGCCGAAGCACTGCAGCATCATGTCGATGCGTGCAGCAATACATTACCGAAACGCTCTCGGCAGGCTGGCAGCATGCAGGCATGGATATCCACGCCGCCCGTCGAAAAACTGCTACTTCGATGGTCGAACTCTACTGCCTGTTGCGCGTGCCGCATTTTCGCGTTCCTGCAGGTACGGTGGAAGCGTCAGCGGTGCTGACCCGTGTTCAAATCACTGCACAATGTCCGTGCAGCGTCGGTTTTCAGGCCTCATGCTGGCGGCCATGAAGACCAAAGGTTTGGCCGAAGCAACCCATCGCCGCCGCTTCGGATTGCACGCGACTTGCTGACCGCACAGCAGCGTATGCGGCATCGGCCTGGATGCCGTCCCCATTCCCGGAGACACACCTGCAGCGAAAATCGCCGCCATCATGCGCGCGACACGCGTGCAATGGCCCTTCGCCTGAACAAACCGCTCACTGCGTGCGCGTATTTCCCACGTTCCGGGCTTGTGACGGAGGAGCAGACCACTGTTTTCGAAAGTGCGGATTTGACCTGCAACCGCGCCGTCCTGCCCGTACGTTGAGATCGTCAACCTTTCAGACGGCCTCCAACCATCACGCACAACTGAAAACCGCGAAAGGAAACAGCATGCTCTTAGAGTCAATATCGACCACGTGCGTTTACCACTGCGCAGCACGCGCGCTGGCACGAGCCATCCGTCCCCGCGCAGAAGCCGCCCTTGCTGGCCGGAAACCACGGCGCGGACTACATCACTGCACCTGCGCGAAGACCGCCGCCATCAAAGACGACGACGACGTCGCACCAAATCGCCCGCGCCGTCCGCTGCACCCACATCAACTACGAAAATGGCGCTGACCGAAGAAATGCTCGAGACACGCTCTGCGCGTGCGGCCGAAGAAGTCTGCATCGGTGCCTGAAAAGACGGCAGGAAATCACACTACCGAGAGGCGGCTTTGACGTGCTGAGGCAATACAGCAAAAGCAGCCGATTTCACCCGCATCCCTCAGCGCGAGGCCGCAGCATCCGGCGTCTCCTCTTCATCGACGCCGACGAGGCGCAACAAGCCGCCGCAGACATCGGCGCACCGCCGTCGGGCTGCGCCACCGGCGCGTGCGCCGATGCCGCCGATGCCGCCGGAACGCTACGCCAGCGCCTCGCGCAAAATCAGAAGAAGGCGCGAAGCCTTCGCCCGCGAACGCGGCCTCATCGTCAATGCCGCGTCGGGCGACTCAACATCCACACGTCGCCCCTGATAGCCAAAACCTGCCGATAGCCGAACTCAACATCGGACACGCCCTCATCGCCCAGGCCTCTTCCTCGGCCTGCCCGCCTGCCATCGTCCAAAATGAAAGAAGCCATGTTCCGCGCCCGGCTAAGCGTCTGAACGCCGAAACGGGCCGTCTGACACACCCTTGCCGACCATCCTGTCACTGCGGCCTCCACACTGCCGCACACATGCGATTCCACTCAGCAGGCCATAACCTGACCAATCCTGCCGATCATCCGCCACGCCCGAGGTCAGCCGCCAGATGACCGACGATCATCCGCCGCTGCGTCCACTCGCGGCGTACCCGCAACGCTCGTTCTGCCCTGCCGCCTCGGCGGCAACGAAATGCCGATGCGGCCCGCCGCCGCATCTACTCAAATCGACGACTCCTGGAAAACGAAGCACCCGCCGCCGGCAGCCTGCACCGCCACCGACCTTCGACCACTGCCTCACCTGCCGCGCCCGCGAGCGTCTGCGCCAAAGGTGAATGCGGCAAACTGGCCGAAATCGGTCGCGACGAAAGCCGAACGCGCCGCACTGCACACGCGCGCAGAGCGACTCCAACGCGGCATACCGCGGCGGCGATTACCGCGCAACTCTTTACCTTCGCGCCATCGGACAACAGCCGCTGCTGCCCGACGCGCTCAAAAGCAAAATCCTGCCCTCGCGAAGCAGGCTTCATGCCCGACAACGAGCACCGCGCCAAATCCTCATGCTCGAAGCTGCGACCAATCCGCCCTCTCGCCCAACATCAACCGCGCCGCCGCCCGCAGATGGACAGGCTCGGCAGACCCACCATTCCCCATTTTGCCGGCTGCTGCGGTGCCGAAATCAATCTGCGCAACGGCGCAAAGCAGACAGCCCGGACGATCAGCGCCGCAACATCGAAGCCTGGACACCTGGCTGCGATTTCGGCGCCATAGAGCTACCGTCAGACCACCGCCTCCGGCGTGAAAGCGTGACCGCTGTCAAGACTGCAGCTACGCGCGAAGCGACCCCGAGTACGCCGGAGCCGCCCTGCATCGGCGCACGATCTGCAAGAGCACGTCGAAATCCTGGGCAGCGAAAGCCACCGCCCATGGCTGTGCCATGATGCACGAGCAGCCGTCTAGAAAATCGCCACCACCACCCGCCCCGCGCAGCAGCACGGCCGAAAAACTATGGGCAGCCCGTGGAAAACCTGTTTGCCGACTCAGCATCGCTCGACCTGCCCGCAAATTCCGGCCACGCTGCGGCGCGGCGGCACTTACGCACTACCCAGCCCCAAACCGCAGGCCGTCTGAAAGCTGAAAACTCTACCGCTCAAACCGAACTGCAACCCCAGCATCATCCTTTCTTTGCCAACACTACGGCTGCATCGCCCACCTTCGGCGGCGACCCGAGATCGAGCGGCACTGGATAGAATATCTGGGACGGACTGCTCGCTTGATTAAACTGCGGAGATGAAGAGAGAAGGCCGTCTGAAAGATGCAGTTCTGGCATTTCAGACGGCCTCCGTCTGACATTCATATTCATGAACAAACAGCAACATAATTAAAACCTGACAAACCGTCAAAACCTGATACCGCCGATAGAATTGAGTTAAATAAGAATAAAATTCGCCACTATGATAGAATCCATGCGAAAAATAAAATAAAAACGTGAGATAATAACATGCGGCAGTACATTTGCCCGAAACAGCCGTGCAACAGCCCACTGCGGCACTTTACTCACCAGGACGGACACAAAATGAGCGGCAAAGCACGAGATCACGCCTACCGCTTGGCGCGCATCATCCAGGCTCAGCGACTGCGAGACGCCTCGACATCCATCAATTGAAGACGAATTCCAGGTCAACATCCGCATCACTGCGGAGACCTCCAACGAACGCCTCGGCTTCCTCGAAGACAAATTCATCTGAGAAAGGCATGCCGCTACTACCGCCTCGACACAAACTCGAGCCACCTGACAAAGCGAGACGTACAACGTCGCCGCACTTTGCAGCATCCAAAACCTCTTTTCCGAAATAGATGCGACTACCACAAAAACGCCCTTTGCAAAAGCGATTGCAAACTGCACCAGTATGAAGAACTACGGCAACAGGCTGAACGATCAAATCTGCAGAGAGCCAGATCGACAAACACACCGTGGAATCGTCGAATTCCGCACTATACCAAGGCCGGACAAGAGAAAGGCGGCTACCACGCGCTCGAATCCCGAGGTCCTGCTGAACAAAGCAGCATTCCGGTGCACTCATCGGCATCAGCGATGCAAGCAGAGCGAAACTCTTCTGTTTCAGCCAAACTTCCCGCGTCGGCATCTCGGGCAGCACATTTCAGCCGGATCCCGTGCTGCTGGAAGAAATCAGGAACAACGACAGCATCTCCCACGGCAACCGAAATCGCGAAATCGTCATGCAGGCATCGCCGCAGGCCGCGCACTACTCGCGCCGCAAACCGCCGCCGAACTGCGAAATCGTCCGCCGCCTCGACGACGGTACCGCCTGCTGCGCCCGCCGCAGCGTGCATGACGAAGTCGTGCGATAGTGCAGTAGTGGATACCGCATCGCGGATGAACAGCCCTGCGAGTGCAGGAAAAATGGAGGCTGTCTGAAAGGCATATTCGGCCAGAGCCACGGGAAAACATTTAACCATCCCGCAATGAGAGTACACGAATAAAATTCCCAGGCTTTCCGTCTGATATCTAATCAAAGATAGGGCATGACACATTATTATTTCTCATCTGCGTAACTTCTAGAAAGATACGTTGTATTTATCAGCGGCGGCTTACTATAGTAAAAGTCGACGAAACTTATCCCGAACCCTTTCCGCCCTGCGTATCTGATCACTCGCGTCTCGTTACTGGACAAAGGCGCCAGCGAAATTACTGGGACGATTTGGATATCCGCTTTCCAGGCACCGTGGATTGCCTTTAATGCCGCTCATGCCAATGAAAGTCGACGGTCACGAACGATGCTGGGCGACAGGAGCGGTTTTCCGCTGTTTTCGCAGACGGTTTGCCGGTTTGGACAAGGACGCATTTTATCGGTTTGACTGGCAGACTCTCCACGGCGCCATCCGTTTCGCTGCTCGACAGCCGCTATGTTTTTCCAGCCGTTTTAGATACTACGGCGGTTCCCAGTGGCGAGACCTCATCGCGCGATCGATTTCGATCGGGCGAAGAAGAAGGTGCATACGGCTGTGCTTTACAGCGCAGGATACGGGATCGTGGCGTATGGTGCTGTTCGACCGCCTCGCGCCCTGGAGAACCAGATTATCCACGGCGGCGCGATCTACGGCAGTACGCAGCCGCAGTCGTTGCGGGACGCGCAACATCCTTTCCGCTTTGCTACAAGCCGGAAATTTTGCCAGGTGATGCAGCTTCATTCCGCCCGCGACCGTCGGGTGGCCGTTTGTCAGGCCCAATGAAGGATGGAGATTGAAAATGGCATTTCAAACCGAAAACGCCTATGGTGGGTTTGCACGATTACGCGGCAAGGTAAACGGCCTACCCGTCGTTTCGGATGTGCTGCCGCCGAAGCCGCCGCTTTGCGAAATGCGGCGGGGCGGCATTGGAGCTAAGAAACCTTGGAGGCAAAAGGTATAAGCTCTTTGATATCCGGCTTGTAGAAAGCCGTTCCGCAAAGCCGTCGCCAGCGTGTTGTTTTGCCAAATGGATGCAATCGCGGGCCGTCTGAATTTTCAGACGGCCTTTTCGCTGGGCTCGGACGGTGAATCTGTGGCGACAGGAGTCTACTCGCTGGCTGAGCGTGTTCGCGCTGCCTGCGCGGCTTTTATCTTCAATACCGCAATTGTCCGAGTGCGCTTGTTGAGCGATATCGGCGCAGCTTTCGCATGCTGCCTGCCGAGGCCAGTGTGACGATTACGGTGTATGTCGTGGGTGATGAAACGAGCCAGCCGCATGATGCTGATGACGCGGGCGACGGAGCGCAAGGTGTTGCTGCATGGTTTGCTGGCGGTGTTTGCGGGCACGTCGATGTGTTGCCGTTTTTCATGCAGCGTACTCACTGTCTTTGCTGGTCTAGCCGTACTCAGGAAATGTCGCGTGACGCACGCGCTGCACAATGGTCGATGCGGCGGCTTTGGCGGTTGCGGATGCGCCAGCGGGCAAAGGCGGGAATCAGGCTCTGAAGCCTGCTGAGTATGGGAACAGGGTGCAACGCGATGGTGTTGGGCATCCCGATGGGGCGGATAGCAGGGTGCAAACGATGCGGCTGCGCGGCCGAGCACAACTGCCTGATCGGGATTGCCGAGCGGCACGACCAGCGGCGGTGGTCGCTTGAAACCACCCAAACGCCGTATCAGCCAGCGGTTCGCGCCAGCAGCCGCTTTGTTGCAGCTGGAGTCGCCGTACCGCGCTGACCATATGGTGCTGCGCATTTCGCGGCTGCGTTATATCGAGAGCCGTCTGGCGCTTCAGACGGCCTTTGCCTGCCGCAGCAGGCGACGATGCTGCTGCTGGTCGTACATGGCGCGTCCGGCTTTGCCAGGTCGTGCTGGTTCGGACGTTCGTCGTCGCAAAGCCGTTTGTCTTTTGCCGCCTTTGCCGCGCCGCTGGTGACGAGCGTGATGGTATTTACGCTGCCAGTCGTCGGCCGCGTCCCCGCGGGTTTTGACGAAGCAGTTAATGGCGCGCGCACGGGCGTGGGCATCGCGCGCTCAGTTTGGCAGTGATGCGCGACGTGCTGCGGTTTGCCGACGATGCGATCTGGATGTGGCGAAGCGTCGATTTCTGTCAGCTGTCAGACGGCTGGGCGCCGCGGCGGCGCGTTGTTCGAGCGCTAAGTGCCGTGCGCAGCAGCGTCTCGCTTGGAGCGCGCCGGTCTCGCCGGCGCGGCTACGGCGTACGCGCTGCCGTTGCGGTGCTTTTGCTCGTCCGCCAGGCGGATTTTCGCCGATACTGACGTGCCGATGATTTGAGGGCCGTCTGAACTTTGTTTTAGCTTCGCAGAAACTGTCATTTCAGACGGCCTGCGCTTTGAGGTTTTGCGGCTTTCAGGCGGCCTTTATTTCGGCCCGCGGTAGACGTCCGTGGCAGGACTGCGGCTTGCGCTGACGGCGTTGTTGTAGGCGGCGGTGAGGCCTTCGAGCCGGCCGGTTTTGCGTACTGGGCGTTCGAGCTCGTCCACCGCCGCCGAAAGATAACGCACGCCTGAAAATCATCGTTGCGTCCACTTACTTGGCCGGGCAGCGCGGTCGCCGCTGCCCTGGCGGTGGTCGTTTTGGAAGTGGTCGAGACGGTGCATTTGGTGAAAGAAACGCGTGATCAGTTCTGAATTTGTCTCTGGCTGGTCTGTCGGTCGCCTTTCGACCATTTTCCCATGACGGCGAATTCGGGCATCATACGCTTGAAGGCGGCGGTGCGTTCGGCGAAATCGACGCTGTGCTGCGGCAGGGCCGCTCTGTCCGCAGGCCGCCAGTGTTACGAGTGGCGACGCTGCGCGCAAAAACAATACCGATATTCATGTGTTCCTCTTACGGTATGGTTTTTGAAGCGCATCATACCTGAAAACAGGGCGGCAAAGGTCTGCCGTCCATCGCTAGAGATGACGGTTTTGATTACCGGCGCATCGGCGGGCTTCAGCGAGCGATGTGCGGGACTTTGTACGGGCCGGCTTCGCGTGGTCGGCGCGGCGGCTATGGATAAATTGCGTGGGCCTGCGCGACGAACTGGGCGGGTCGTTTTATCCGCTCAATTGGATTTGACCGACAGGCCGTCCGTTGCGGCGGCGTTGGCGAAGCCGCCGCCGCCGTTTGGCGAAAATCGACTGCCTGATTAACAACGGCGAGCCTGGCTTTGGGGCTGGATGCGCCGACCGCGCCGATTTCGCCGATTGAAACGATGATTGAAAACCAATGTGCTCGGATTGGCGTACTGACCCCGTCTGGTGCTGCCGCAGATGACGGCGCGGCGCGACGGCTACATCATCAATATCGGTTCGATTGCGGGTACTTACCCTTATCCGGGGCGGCAATGTTTACGGCGCGACCGAGGCGTTCGTCCGCCAGTTTTCGCTCAATTTGCGGAGCGGATTTGCAGGGTACGGGGGTGCGGGTGAGCAATGGAGCCGAGGCTTGTGCAGGCGAACAGGTTTTCAATGTGCGCTTCGCGGGCGACGACGGCGGGGCGGCGAAGGTGGCGAGAAACGTGCGGCCGGTTGCGCCGCAGGATATGCGGATACGGTGCTGTGGCTGTATCAGAGGCCGAAGAGTATCAGTGAACGCGATTGATATGCCGACAGCGCAGGCTTTCGGCGCGCTGCCGGTGGCGGGAAAGCGCGCGCTGCGGTTTTCGATATTGTGCAGGCCGTCTCAAGCGGGTGTTTTCAGACGGCCCGACGGCGAACGGCTGAACCGCCTTTTTGTCTAGCGACAGCGTACGGAGAGTTGAATCTGCTGACCGTTTTGCGAATGGATGATGGCCGTCTCAGCGTGTGTTTTCAGACGGCTGCTTTCTCCGAATGGACTGGCGGGTAAAGCTGTTCCGCATCCGCAAAGGAATGGATAGGCCGCTTTTGTCCGCCGCGCAGGCTTTGTTCAGACTTGTTCCGGCTGAAAGACGTCAGCCTTTTGGCCAATATCCGGCCGACGGTATCGATCAGAATGCGGTAACCTGCGTTTGCGGTCGATTTCCAGATTGACCGTGTCGCCTGCCCGCCGTGTCGCCGCCAGGCGAGTGCGGCGCAGGGTTTCGGGAATCAGGTGGACGCAAGAACGAGGCTCGCCGACGCTGCCCATATGATCAGGCGCGTCCGTCCGAGGCGACGTAGCCTTTGAACTGCGGGATGTGAGGGTTTGAGCGCGGCGAGCGGCGCTGAAGCGCATCGTGGTGCTGTGCCCGGTGCGTTCGATGCGGAGGATTTCCGTTGGTGGCGGTGATGTGCACGCTCATCGGGTGGCACGCCGATTTCGTCCTCGCCGAAGCGGGCGGCGCGTTCGATTGATCCAGCCAGATCAGCCCGCTTTCAGACGGCACGTTGGTTTTTGTCCAGCGTTTCGGTTGATCAGGTCCGAAACGGGCGATACCGAATCAAATCGCTTTGCCGTTACGGTGAGGCGGCAGCCGTTGTGGGCGACGGACGCTGCCTGCAGGTGTCGCGAACCGCCGGTATGTCCTCGGGCAGTTCGGACCGTGTGGGTGCGATCGGCGGCGGGCGCTGTTCGACGGAAACTCACCGCGCCCATGCAACGCACCTTAAGCCTGCAAACATAAAGGTGTTTTCTTTCCTCGTGGGACCTTGTACGTGCGGATTAGATTTAAACCGGCGCGGCGCCGCCTCGCATTGTCCTGATCGGAATTTAATCCACTGCGCTGCTCGATATGATCGCGGCCGCCTGACAAAGCGGTGTGGCATTTTCAGACGGCTCACCAGCCCACAGCGGGCAGGCTTTATTCCGTTTCCGCCACCGTCGAAGAAAGAAGTTGCTATTGTTGCAGCAGCGAGTTTCGCCGCCGGCATCGGTAAGCAGCGCGGGCGGCGCTAGCTGTCTGTTTAGATGACGGTAAAACTCAGTGCGTGCCACCGGCGGTGCAGGCGGTGTTGATGATGATTCGCCCTGCGCCGTCTTGCGGGACGGCGATGCACCGGCTTCCAGGCTGCCGCCCGACAATGCTTGGCTTCGAGCCGTTTCGCTCTGTCCGCAGATACTGGGCGCGAGCGATGATTTCTTCGGCCAGCAGCCTGGCGTCACGCCGCCTAGGTGTGCTGGTCGAGCGATCTGGGCGACCTTGCACTTTGCTTTGGTCGCCTCTGAAATCCACACGGGTAGCCGCTGCGGTTTCGTGCAGCCGTGAGGCGCTTTTCCGCTCCCGGCATCATAGCGGAGCAGTTTGTCTTTTCTCCGGTCACAGGGAATGCCGCCGTGGGGCGAGGTGCGATTCGATGAGGCCGTCTGAAACGGCAAACACGGAAGCGAGATGCGGGTTCGACGGCGCGGGCAGGGCAGGAGCGCCTTCGTTCAGACGGCCTCCGCCGCGCCGTAGCCGGGCAGCTCGAGACGGCTTTGTGCACGCAGGACGAACATCCGCGCAGGGCGTTTCGCACAGGAGCTGACGAGGTCTGCGCTGCGTCAGCAGCAGGTCTTCGCCGCGGTTTGAACACCAGCATGTTGGCTTGATGACGCGCGGCCTTTCGCCGAATGCTGTTGGCAGGTGGCGCAGCAGGCTTCTCTCTTCGGCCAGTCCTTCGATGTGGCTGGACAGTCGTACGTGCGGGAAAGGAGGCGCGGTCTTCGCGCTGGACGCGGATCCAGGCCGAAAAAGCAGGCGGAAGCGTGGCATGGGAATCCTCGGCTGTGTCGATGTGAAGGGTGGGAAACCAGGGCGGTTTGATGGTGCGAGGCCGTCTGAGAGTCTGCGCGCGCCCAGTACCAGGCCTGTGTGCCATCAGGCTTTAAACGGCGGAATCGGATCGCGCTACCGCCGGTGCGGATGCGGATGTCGTCCACCGGGAAGATAAAGATTTTTGCCGTCGCTGATTTTGCTGAAACGGGCGGTTTTCGATGATGACGTACCGCCTGATCGACGGATCGTCCGCGCAAAACCAGCTCATTTTGATTTTGCGGCAAATCGATTTCAGCGTATTCATGGCGCCGCGATAGACTTCGGTGTGACCTTTCTGGCGGCGAAACCTTTTGACTTTCGGTCACCGTCGCGCCGGTGATGCCGATAGTCGGTGAGTGCTCGCGCACGTCGTTCAGTTTGAAGGGTTTGATGATGGCTTCTGATCACGGCTTTGGCCCTTGCATTGCTTGATTTGGCAGCGGAAGTTATCACAATCCGCCGCAACACTCAATCGCGGTGGTAGCGGAAAAGGCGACGACGGCTTCGGCGGGCGATCCGTCCTTCTTCCCAAACCGCATTTTGTGAGTTGGAATTATGTTCGTTGTTTTGTCTTTGCGCGGCGTTAATGCCCTTCCGATTTCCGGTATTGAAACCCTGTAAAAAGCAGTCGCATCAACCGTTCCGGAAACTGAAAGAATTTTGGTATTTTATTTAAAAGCGAGAAAGCACCGTCGTCGGTGATCGTCGAAAAACTGCGTTTTGTTATGGGCGTAGCAAGAAGAATGCCCGAAGCGCGCGAGGGCTTGCATTTATTGGTAACGCTCTGCTTGGGCCGATTTCCCGCTGGCTCTGGCACACCAATATCGCGGAACTGCGGTTTACAGGCATAGCATCGAGGCGGTACAGGTGGCTGAAGGTCGTCGAATGATGAACAGAAACTGGCAATGCGCGGCTGTTTGCTGCATCGACCGCATGCCGGGTACGTGCTGCCTGATTTTCGAGACGGTCTCTCCAAATTATTCCACCATCTCAGAACTCAAAACCTATCGCGTCGACGTTTTTGGGCGGCGGTGAGAGGCTGGCCGAGCCAATACCGAAATGGGTCGGCGCTCTGTCGAAACGAAATCGATTATCTGCTTCGAAAACTATCAAGGCTTTTGCGGCGCAATCCGTCCGATGGATGCGCTGATCGTGCTGCGCAAACCAGCGAACGCTGCGCTCCTGAAAATCTTCAACGCCGATTCTCACTCCTCAGCGGCGAAAAATAGTTCGAAATCGCTTTTCGGCATGATGCGCGACGCACACACGACGCATTCCGAAAGGCGCGGTCGTCGCCTATGGAAGACGATTCGTCCGTGATCGAAGGCGCGACAAATCGAGCGTTTCTCGTCCGAATGCGGCGGAAAACCAGCACACCGGCTTCCACGAGGAAGGCACGCATATCTCATCCTTCTTGAAAGTGGAAACGCACAACCACCGACCGCCATCGCGCCGTTTGCGGGAGGCGCTGGCAACAGCAGGCGCGGGCGGCGAACGCGACGAAGGCGCGACAAGCGCGTTCTGCGTCCGAAAGCGGGCTTGACTGGCTGACCGTCTCAACCTCAACGTCGCTGACCGCAAACAGCCGTGGAATGGGAACAGACTGCGGCAGCCCGGAACCACATTTCCTCGCCGCTGGACATCGCGATTGAAGGGCAGGATCGGCGGCGCGGTCGCTCAGCAACGAGTCGGCTTGACCTCTTGGGCTACTTCCCGCACTGCGAAGAAAAGATCGACGTGAGTCAGGTTCTTGCGCTATCACCACAAACCGATTATGATTGCCGCGCCGACGGCATTCCAGGCGCAGCAGACCGCACAAAGAACAGAAATTCCGAAGCTGCGTTGCACGACCAACGCGCCCGGCATGCTTATCGAGCTTAGCGGCGGCGCGGCTTCTTCATGAGTCACCGGCACCAGGCGACGCCTCTTTTGGACTTTCAACTCCGTGCAACGCGGCAACCCTGAAATCGAACGCCGCGCGCAGGAAGTCATCGTGCTACGCTGGCAGCTCGGCGACAAAAGCGATTATCTCCATCCGGCGTGACGTCGGCGCCAGGCGCCTGTCCAACGTCACTTCCCGAGCTCGTCAACGATGCTGGACGCGGCGCGCGTATCTCAGACTGCGCGAAGTGCCGCTGGAAGAACACGCAGCCTCAATCCGACTGCAGATCTGGTGCAACGAATCGCAAGACGTTATGTGCTGTCGATTTTGGAGGTCGGACGCAACTTCGGCGCCATCTGCGAACGCGAACGCTGCCCGTTTGCCGTGGATCGGCACGGGCGACCGACGATGTCACTATTTGAAAGAAGTGCGCGACGATCGGTTTCTCCAGCAATCCCGTCGGTTGCCCGCTGAACGTCTCGCTCGGGCAAACCGCCCAAAACCACGCGCACCGAGCAAAACCGCGAGGTCGTTCGACCGTTTAACGCAGGCCAGTGTCAGCATCACCGAAGCCGCCTACCGCGTTTTGCGCCTGCACCACCGTAGCCGCTACCACTGATTACCACTCGGCGACCGCAGCGTCGGCGACGCCAGATCCCACGGCGACCGGTGTGTTCGGCGAAAATACCAAACGTATGCCGCGCGCCGCGACCATGATGGGCTTCAACACCTATCGCGGCGGAGCTGATGTCTCATGTGGCGAAAGACCGACGTCGCCCTGTTTGACGCGCTCCCGCCTCCCGGGCAGAGTGTGCGTCGATGAAGCCATCCACCAACAACATGACGCTCAGCGGCCGGGCACGGCGATCAGCAACATCAAACTTCTCCGCCAACTGGATGGCGGCGTATGCGGCAACGAGGGGCGGGCACGAGCTCTACCGCACCGTTGAAACTGGTTTCTAAAGCTGTCAGGCATTGGTTGAAGCATCCCTGTGGGCAAAGACGCCTGTCGACGAAAACCGACTGGCGGGACGCGCGCGGACAGAAAATCCGTCGTTTCTCGCCGTTGAGCCTGATTATCTCTGCGCGTTCGCGCCGGTTCAGGAACGATGCGCCAAACCGTTACGCCCGATTGAAGACGTCGAAAACGCACAGCGACCAATGCTGTTTGTCGATTTCGGCTTCGGCAGCGCGTACGCGGCTCGGCGGCAGTTCGGTCAGGTCTGCTCTTTAACACGAGGAGCGGCGACGCAGCGATTTCGGACGATACAGGTCGTCTGGAAAGCGTTTCACGGCGTGATCTTCAACGGCTCGTCGCCGAAGACGACTCTTGGCGTATCACGACCGCAGCTGACGGCGGCTTTGCGTGCGGACGCTGTGGCGGAAATGCAGCGTTTGCGCGCGCGTGTTAAACGAATGTGGATTTGACTTCGCGAGTTTGCCAGCCAAGCCGACGTCAACGAAGCCAGCGCATCTGCGCATTGGTTCGTTAATGAGGAGCTGGGCGCAGTGATTCCATCAACCGTGAACAAGATGTCGCGGCAGTAGAAGCCTTTGTTTCAAAGCTGCATTGCGCTATCTCTTTGCATACCGTTGCCACTCATCGGTTCTGACAGAAAACATCGTTATCCGCAATCGCGGGCATCGTGTTGGAAACAAGACCTGCGCCGACCTGCAGCGCGCATGGCAGAAACCCAGCTCGCCATCCAGCGCCTGGTACGACAACCCTGCCTGCGCCGACAGCGAGTTCGCTGAGTGGCGACAACGACCACCTTGCATTGTTTGCCGACGAAAGTTCGACGTGAACGAAGACATCGCCGCGCCTGGCCCGGTCAACAGCGGCGCGGAGCAAAATCGCACTATCCTGCCACGCGAACAGTGGGCGTGAACGGGCCGTCGAAATGCACGCCGCTGCTTCACCGCGCCGCGATTCGATGCCTACGACGTGCCATATGTCCGACCTGATGGTCGGCCGCGTCCACTCGGTACCGACTTCAAAATGCTGGCGAGGCGGCGGCTTCAGCCACGGCGACGCACTCGGCGCGGGCGAAGGCTGACGGGAAATCCATCCTGTTCCACACACCCGCCTTGCGCGACCAGTCGCGCCTTCTTCGCCGGCCGAACACGCGGACACTGGGCGTGCATTACGGCAGCTGCCAAATGGTCAGCGCACCGCACGAAATCATCTGCACGGCAGCTGGCCGAAGTTCAAACGCAACCTGAGCGACAGTTCGAGGCGCTGAGATGGTTGTACCGTCAGCCTGCGTTTACTGACGAAATGCAAGGCTCCAGCCTGCCGTGGGTAGTCAGCCACGAAGGGCGCGGCTTCGCGCTTCCGGCGGCGGGTGACCGAGCCTCGGCATCGGCTGCATTGTCGACGGACAAAGGCCTTGGATTTACCTACCCGCTCAAGCCCCAGCTTTGGCTCGCCGCGGCATCGTCGGCGGTTACCAACGCCGACGGTGTGTTACCGTCATGATGCCCACCCGAACGCGTACGCGCCCGCAAAGTGAGCTGGGGCAGGAGACTGGACCGGGCTGTCCGGCTGGTACCCACTTTCTCGCCCGTTAAAGAAGGCTTTAGGACGAAATCGTATCCTGGTTGGCTGATTTGAAAGAAAGGCAATGCAACAGGTATATCGGACCGCTCCAACCTCTTCAGACTGACACGTTTGCTCGTATATTGCCGAATATAAAATGACCGACCGCCGACATATTTGCCTGGCGCAGACGGGAATCAGGCCTCTCATCTTCAGTGCTCTATTCAAAGATTGCTATGCGTCAAATCTTTCCGGATTTCCCGCCTGCGCCGCGAGAATGACGGCTGGCGGTATGACCGCGTGTCAGCCGATTAACGGTTTTACGAAATCGCCGACCAGGGCGGGCAGAAACATTCCACTGGCGTGGCTACCTGCTGCTTTTGGAAAACGAACGGCGGAGCCAGTGCGCATTTGCACGGTGATGGGCAGCGACGCCTGGCCGAGGGCGGCAAATTCGAGCAGCGAACGCCGCCAGTCCGGCACTTTCGGCAAACAGGCGGTCGCCCAACGGGCGGCTGCCGCAGTCGACATCTGCCGCCAATAGCCGGACGACGGCAGGTACTGCGCTGCGTGCCCAAACGACGGGTTCGCCATTGAGGCAGAGTTCGACGTCGCGGCAGAGCGTCATGACTGCCCGGTCCGCCGCTGTCGAGCAGAGGCTGCCGTCCCCAGGCCCAGGTAGCAGGCGGACGGAGAATCTGCAGGGCAGGGCGCGTAAGGCGGCGGTCAGTGACGGGCTTTGCAACAGGCCGGCCAGTTTTCAGACGGCCTGAGGGTGGCGGGCGGGCGGGTTTGCCAAAGCAGGGCGGAAGGATTCATGCGGAAGGTCATTTTGTGTTGGTAAAAATGGCTGGCGAAATAGACCTGCGGAACCTTCGCGCAGCACCAGGCAGATGGCAGCCAGCGGCAGGCGATCAGCATGCCGACAAGTTTATCAGTTGGCCGAATGCCATTAAAGAGAAAATCACCCAAAACGGCGATAGGCCGATGCGGTCACCGGACGATTTTCGGCGTAACGAGGAAGCTTTCCAGCAGTCTGACCGACGACCGATACCAGCCATACCGAAATCAGCCCCTGCCACGAGCCGAATTGGGCAGGGCGGCGATGGTAGCCAGCAGGCCGGGCTAAACGCGCCCAAATAGGGAATGAAGAGCCAAAAAGGCCGGCAATCATGCCGATGGCGAAGCCCGAGTCGAGCCGGTCAGCATCAGGCCGACGCCGTATACCACGCCCATAATCAGCATCACCATCAGCTGCCGCGCGATTCGCCCAACTATCGTCGATTTCGCCGCCGATACCGGTGTAGGCGTCGATAAAGCGGCGCGGCATCAGGCGCGTATGCCGTGCGACCAACGCTGCCAGTCGCTACAGGAGTAATACAGAGGCAGCGGCGGAGGGCGAGGTTGCTCAGCCGGAAAGCCACGCGCCGCCTTGTTCCATTAGTGTAGGGGGCGATTTTCGATGCGGTGTTTGCAGCGTGCCGTGTGGCTTTTGCAGCCAGTTCAGCAGGGTTTCCTATTCAGCGGGATATGTGTGCTGAAATGGCTGTTAAAACCAAGAGCAATGCTTTGTTTTGAACGAAGTCGATCAGCTGCGGCAGACGGTTGGTCAGGTGAAAACTGTGTCAGCGCATCGGTATCAGAAATCAGCAGCAATGCCAACAGTATGGTGGGCGAACATCATCACCAGCATCGATGCGAGCACGCGATACGCCTCTGTCGCGCAGTTTCTCACCAGCGGATTGAGGATGTAGGCCAAAACGGCGGCGACGATAAACGGGGTCAGAATATCGCGCAATGCCAGAATCAGCCAGCTTTGCGGCGATAAAAATACCGCGCAGGGCAGCCAGGGCGACAGACCGCGTTTTCTCTCGTGCGCATAATGGATTGCCTAAAGGGAAATAAAGTGATGACGATAACACGGAGAAGCACAGGCTGCATCCTCCAGGCCGTCTGAAAAACTTTTATGGTATATAAAAGCCGCCAAGCCCGGACAAAACGGGCGGAATAGGGTAAAAATGCCGCCGATTTTTCCCAACCTGTTTACAAAAACCGAGAAAAGCTGACAAAATGAAAGCGGATCCTTGCTTACCGCGACGCAGGCGTCGACATCGACGCAGGCGATCAACTGGTCGAAAACATCAAACCTTTTGCCAAACGCACCATGCGTCCCGAAGTGTTGGGTGATTTGGGCGGCTTCGGCGCATTGGTCGAAATCAGCAAAAAATACAAAAATCCCGTGCTCGTCAGCGGCACCGACGGCGTGGGCACCAAGCTCAAACTCGCTCGACTGGGACAAACACGACACCGTCGGCATCGACCTGGTCGCCATGAGCGTCAACGATATTTTGGTTCAAGGCGCGGAGCCTTTGTTCTTCCTCGACTATTTCGCCTGCGGCAAACTCGACGTCGCCCGCGCTACCGACGTGATTAAAGGCATAGCCCAAGGCTGCGAAGAATCCGGCTGCGCCCTTATCGGCGGCGAAACCGCCGAAATGCCCGGCATATCCCCGAAGGCGAATACGACTGGCGGGCTTTCGCCGTCGGCGTGGTCGAAAAAGAGCGCGTCATCAACGGCCGCAGCATCAAAGCGGGTGACATCGTGTTGGGTCTGGCTTCCAACGGCGCCCATTCCAACGGCTACTCCCTCATCCGCAAAATCATCGCCCGCGACAATCCCGATTTGGATGCCGAGTTCGACAACGGCAAAACCCTTCGCGAAACCATCATCGCCCCTGACCCGCCTGCATGTGAAACCCATCCTCGCCGCTTTGGAAGAATTCACCGTCAAAGCATGGCGCACTATCACCGGCGGCGGCATCACTGAAAAACGTGCCGCGCATCCTGCCGGAAAACACCGTTGCCCAAATCGACGCCAAAAGCGTAGGAATTGCCCAAGCTGTTCCAATGGCTGCAACAGGCAGGCAATGTGGAGCCTGCAGAATATACCCGCACCTTCAACTGCGGCATCGGCGATGGGTCGTGATTACCGAGCAATACGTAACGTG
>BNJU01000327.1_pt1:77500-151109 | contig 151109 bp, 224 predicted proteins | sample 8539281 | NCBI WGS metagenome assembly BNJU01 (sample SAMD00202456, study PRJDB9452) | human saliva metagenome | isolation source: human saliva | place: Japan | reverse complement strand
GATGATTTAAAAATCCAACAAGAAACGCAATAAGGAATTGGCTACCTATCGCTATAGTGATAAGGCAATTTTTAACTTTGTTAATGCTATGAAAGAGGCATTTCCTGATAGTTTATTCGTTGTTACTGGTGACCACTCTAATCTATTTGGTTCTTTGAATAATACATCCTTAATTCAACGAGACTATACCTTGCGCGATACATTCTGTACGGTAGGGCTGTTACAACACCCTGCTTTCACCAAGGATATGATTACGGCACCAATTGGCACGCATATGAGCCTCATGCCTACCATTATTGAAGCCATTGCACCAAAGGGGTTTCGAATATTATTCCATCGTACCGTCCTTGTTTGATGAACAGCCAGATACATTAGTTACACCGTATCAATGGATTACACCTCATATGATGGGCAATGTTCGTATGGATTATGGTGAAAGTAACATACCGTCCTATAAACCGGTTGAGCCAATTCGCCCTATTAATAATCATGGGGATGATGCGCGAGATTGGACAATGTTGACCATGTGGCTCATTAATCATGAGGACAGCATGAATAAGTCGTAGTATAATTAAATGATAATAGTCTATTGATGTATATGTAATCACTATTTCGTATACATCAATAGATGCTACTATATGTGTATTGATATGTGTATGATAGGAGGAACCTATGTCTATAATCAATGTTGTAGGCGCCAAAATTTGGGGTGGCGGTGAACAATATGTATATGATATTTGTAAGCAATTACAACAACGACATAGGACTGCGTACATCTTAGTGGACCAATCGAATGAAGATATGCAATCTCGGTATGCCCAAGTGGGCCATGTGATGACTGCTAATCTCTATACCTTGAAGGGTTTTCTATCTGTTAATGCCGTGGCTAAACAGATGAAAGAACAGGGGATTAATACAATTGTATGCCACTCTGGTAAATATATCTTATTCTGTATTGCTCTTAAGCAGTTAACAGGTGCTAAATTGGTGTTTATAAAGCATAATCTTGTACCTGGTAAAACAGATATATATCATAGATGGATCAATGCACAAGTAGATGCCTTCGTTTGTGTGTCTAAACTTGTTTATGACGATCTTATGACGCCTGCTATTAAGGATACTAGCAAATATCATGTTGTATATAATGGTATTGATCCGAACCGATTCCAGTCTTTTTCAGATGCTGTTCCCATGAAGTATAAGGTTAGAACCTTTGGATATAGTGCGCGTATAACAGAACGGAAAGGTTTGTATCTGATTTTAAGCGCTCTGGAACAGATTCATCAAAACAATCCCGATGTTCGATTGATTATATCGGGGGCTGGTACAGAGGATCAAATTAAGAAATTAAAAGATTATATAGATGCACATCAAATGCATTCTTATGTTGAATTTATAGGCTTTACACGAGATATTGAAGGTTTATATAGATCCATAGATTGCTTACTATTGCCAACGATAACGCGTGAAGCTTTTGGTCTCGTTATTTGTGAGGCTATGTATTGCGGTGTACCAGTCATTACAAGTGGCTCTGGGGCTCAACGAGAAATCATAGACGATGGCGAATCTGGATTTATTGTAGATCCGCTGAATGAACACAGCTTACAACAAGCCATGGAACATGTGATGAGTGATGCTGTAGACTTGCCAAATATCATCACAAAGGCACGACAAGTTGTGGAACAGCGATTTATTGTTAATCGTGTGGCAGATGAATTAGTTACGATTATAGATAATTTACACTCCACTAATAAGTAATGATAAGGTTTGATAGTTTTTAGTGGATAGGAGTTTGAGATGGGATATTTAGAAACACAATGGCAGCGAGGTCGTAAGATTTACGGCAAACGTAGTTGGAGGGAAACGCGACGCACTTTCCTTCATACAATGCGCTCTATCCGCAATAAACGAGAAATAGAGGCACTAGAGAACTATTTTGCAAGCTATACGCCAGATCCAACATTATTAGACCGTCAAGTTGGTCTATTTGAGTTAATGACGCGATATTTCTTGTTTAAAAGCTCAACACCACAGGAACGATTAGAAGCTATTATTAATCATTTTGATTATTTGAAAGATGTATTTACAGATGAAGCCATTCGCGAAATGTACTCTGTAGATCCAGATAATATTTATGACGATGTAAGTCGTATGAATCGTGGTTTTATCGTATGGGAATCAGAAGACCTTGATATGGTGGCCCGTTTATATTATGGACCGGGTCAACGAAAAGAAGGTTTTTTAACCTTGTTGTTAACCTTGGGTAAACAAGGTGTATACCATGCTAACTTCCGCTTTGGTAAAGGTTTTAATGGAGAGCCTGCTATGTGGATTGGCACGATTCAAGGATATAAAGATGGCCTTGATAATGCTAAAACAGTTACTAAAAAGATGTTTGGGTATCGACCAAAAAACTTTATTATGTTCCTATTACGCCATATTGCGGTCCTTTGTAAGGTCGAATCGATTTATGCCGTATCTGATGAAGGATTCTATGCAAATACCCATTTAGTTCGCGGTCATCGCGCTAAAGGTGGCTGAGCTAGATCCATTGTGGGAGGAATCTGGTGGTGTTGTATGTAGTGATGAGCGTTTCTTCAACATTCCATTAGATGAATATCGTAAAACCTATTGAAGAAATTAAATCACAAAAAAACGTAGCCAATACAGAAAAACGCTATGAATTACTCGATCAATATGAGCAAGAGATTCAAGATCATCTGAAACCATTGTTACGTGTAAAAATAGATATCTATAAAATAGATGTTAATATGATGAAAAATTAGATTGTAACTATGTAGGTGAAAAGGGGTTAGTATGCAATCTTGGATAATTAAGCATTCTGAAATGGTGCTGACCGTACTCATTTCACTGATGATATGTACGACGCGGTCATCTATGGCACTAGGGAATTTAATATATAGCCTTATTATATTGATGACCTTAGTAACTTGTTGGTATAGACGACATGAAATCTCTGTACCACAGTCCATACGCCAATATGGATGGGCCTATGTAGGCATGTTACTATGCGTATTACCGTCCGCATTAATCAGCAATGATATAGCGGTGACTACTAAATATTTCTTTAATATTTGGGTTTGGAAGGTATTAGTCATCGTACCAATTCTGTTATTTATTAAAAGTTCTCGCAAATTATATGCCATATTATCCGTATTCTTTGTATATATGGGTATCGATGCTTTATCTGCCTTTGCACAGTATCTATTGGGCTATAATTTAGGTCCAGGAGGTCGTGCAGGTGGTGTTATTCATGGCTCTATGATGGGGCTAGCTATGTTGTTAACATTGGCCTTTCCATTAGCTTTAATTGCTGCTTATGATAAAGCATTTCCTTCATATCTGAGAAAATCAGCTGTATTTTCTTTATTTGGTATGTTATTGGGGATGTGGGGCAATCAAAGCCGTGGTTCTTGGTTATTTAATGGCATTAACGGTATACTCATAACATTGCGCTATTGCTTTGTTAATATTCGCTATATGTTGGTACTACTTGTAGCCGTTGTAGGTATAGGATATGCATTTAGTAGTAATCAAGCCTATGTAGCTCGTTTTGAAAGTACTTTTAATATAAGCACAGATGGTTCAAATTTGGGCCGTATTTATGTATGGGAAGCAGATAAGCAAATGATTATGGATCATCCTGTAACAGGTGTTGGTCCTGGATTATGGCAAAAAACATATCGAGAACACTATAAATTAAAACAAGAAACTCAAGATTTAGGCCATTCTCATAATAATCTATTGCAAATAGCCTCTGAATCTGGCATATTAGGGCCTCATTGGGATTCTTAGGATTTTCATTCTTTATATTCTGTAAATCTTTGATACATTATGTTAAATCAAGAAACCCTTATGATTTATCAATAATGGTAGGCTTTATTAGCTATTTGTTCTTGTTTGGATCTATAGATTATACATGGGGAAATTCATCGGGGATCCGCATGTTTTGGATTGTTATGGGCATCATGATTCAATTGAAAAATAAATGAGAATCACAAGATTATTTAGGAAATATTTACGTATTATTTAATTGATTTTTTTATGTCTGATTTAAATAGACTGAGAATCTCAAAAAACTACATAAAAAGATAGCTAAAATCTATGGTTTTTCATAGTTTTAAACTTTTGAATATGATACAATATAAGTAAATATTGGTACATTGTATTCGTATGTTTTAGAGGTTGTTTTCTTGAAAATTGTATTGAGAAAACAACCTTTTTTTTATAGTTTGGGGTATTAGTATGAATAGTTATGGATATAATAATCACAACAAGTTGCTTGTTAGTAAATTTATAGTGCTTATAGCTGATTATATTTCTATTGTGCTAGGCACATTAGCAGCCTATCATCTACGTTTAAATTTACCGTTTTTACCGGTAAGTCCACATTTTAAGGTAGATGAAATCTATGTATATGGCGTTATACCTCTTGTATTTTTTTAGCTATATTGCTACTCAATAATACATACTCTGTTGTATCTCCTTATTGGGATACTATGAAGAACTTATTCCGTAGCATTACCATCGGTGTCGTTGTATCTATTGTGCTTATGTACACAGGGCACGTAATCAACGATGTATCCCGATTATTTGTTGTCTTTGCTTACTTATTCATGTTGCTCTTTATCTTTAGCTTCCGTTTTATTGTAGGCAAGATTCTTTCTAAGGCCGGATATTTAACGATACCAGTTTTATTAGTTGGTGCAGGTAAAACAGCAGAGCTTGTAAAGAAATCCTTAGATCGCATGCCAATTGCTACGTACAAGATTATTGGTTATGTAGATGATAATCCTAAATCCTCTACTATTGCTAAAGAATATCCATGTTTAGGTACTTTTTCTGATGTTGAACATGTTATCAAAGATACAGGTGTACAAACAGTTCTTATTTGTGCACCAGGGTTAGAACCTAAAAAGTTAGTATCTTTGATCAATCGATTGCAATTATTGGTAAAACGAGTAGCCTTTGTGCCTGAATTATTTGGTTTGCCCACAAGTAATATTACGGCTCGTGGCATGATGGAAGAGCAAGCCGTTGTATTGCGCGTACAAAATAACTTGGCTCGCAAGTCTAACCGCATTATGAAGCGCATATTTGATATTGTAGCTACCGTATGTGGGGGCATCTTGATTTTGCCAATTTTAGCCATTGTAGCCGTACTGATTTATCTAGATTCTCCAGGGCCTATCGTATTTGGTCATAAAGCGCGTTGGTCAAGGTGGGAAAGAGTTCCCTATGCTATAAATTCCGCTCCATGGTGCCGAAATGCACAAGAGGCATTAGAGGTATATTTGAAAAGAAAATCCTGTAGCCCGTGAAGAATGGGAACGAGATTTTCAAATTAAAAGATGATCCTCGTGTTACTCGTATTGGTAAATTCCTTCGCAAAAACAAGCCTTGATGAATTGCCACAGTTGTGGAATGTTCTCGTTGAGGGATATGAGCCTTGTAGGTCCTCGTCCTATCGTGCGTGATGAAATCGTAAAATACGGTGACTATATCAACGACTTTTACCTTGTACCACCAGGAATTACCGGTGTATGGCAAGTTAGCGGTCGTAGCGATACTACCTATGAAGAGCGTGTATTAATGGACTCTTGGTATGTTCATAACTGGTCCGTGTGGATCGATATTGTATATCTATTGAAAACTGTGTTGGCTGTCGTTAAATCGAAAGGGGCCTATTAATGAAATACGATTATTTGGTAGTTGGGGCAGGCCCATTCGGTGCTGTATTTGCCCATGAGGCGCACAAGCGTGGTAAATCTGTACTTGTTATCGATCGTCGCAATCATATTGCAGGTAATCTATATTGTGAAAGCAAAGATGATATCAATATTCACGTCTATGGTGCTCATATTTTCCATACATCCTTGAAACATGTGTGGGATTATGTCAATCAATTTGCTGAGTTTAATCACTATGTAAATAGTCCTGTAGCAAACTATAAAGGCGAGATGTACAATTTGCCGTTCAATATGAATACATTCTCTAAAATGTGGAATATTCGAACTCCAAAAGAGGCACAAGATATCATTACTAAACAACGAGCTGCTATATCAGGGGAGCCAAAGAACTTAGAAGAGCAAGCTATTAGTCTTGTAGGTACGGATATTTATGAAAAGCTCATCAAAGGGTATACGGAAAAACAATGGGGCCGTAAATGTACAGAGTTACCAGCTTTCATTATTAAACGATTACCTGTGCGTTATACATACGATAATAATTATTTTAATGATCGCTTTCCAAGGTATTCCTATGGGTGGTTATACCAAGATGATTGAACGCATGTTAGAAGGCATTGAAGTCCGCTTTAGGTGTAGATTTCCTAAACATAGGAATGAATACGAATCTTTGGCAGATAAGATTATCTACACAGGCCCTATAGATGAATACTTTGGTTATTCTGAAGGGATATTAGAATATCGTGGTCTTCGCTTTGAAACAGAGCGTCTCGAAGAGAAAAATCATCAAGGTGTTGCGGTGGTGAACTATACGGAAGGAGAGATTCCGTATACTCGTATTATTGAACATAAGCATTTTGAATTTGGTACACAGCCTGTTACATATGTAACAAAAAGAATATCCAAAAAGACTGGAAAAATCGGTGAAGAAGCGTATTATCCAGTAAATGACGTGAAAGAATTTAGATCTTTACGCTAAATACGTTAAAAAAAGGGCTGAAATGATTTCCAATGTTATCTTTGGTGGTCGTTTAGGGAATATAAATATTACGATATGGATAAGGTCATTACTAGTGCTTTAGCACTATGTAATAAGGAGTTTTCAGGAATGAGAATTGAGTGGCTAGATTCGCTAAAGGGTTTTGCTATATTTTTTTAGTTGTTGTTGGTCATGTTATTCTTGGTTATATTCGTGCAGAAACTTTTACAGAATATCAATGGAGCTTACAGTTTGTATATGATGTTATTTATAGTTTCCACATGCCGTTGTTTTTGATTAGTGGTTTTTTTATAAGCTTACATGGGCACGAAAAAAATACAGGTCTACTAAAAATTTCTAATAAGTTTTTTAAACATGGTACCTATGTATTTATTATTCTCGGTTGTATTTTGGTTATCTAAATATTATGCAACATTGTATAGGGAATATCCAAATGAGTGATCATTTTAATCTAGTTGATTTAATGCACATTTATATAGCTCCTCTTTCTTATTTATGGTTCTTGTATGTATTGATTTGGCTTTTGTAGCTATTCCTATATTTGAATCTATAATAAAGCCTACAATAGTCTTTATTATATTTCTATGTTTGTATTTTTATGCCACCTGTTCATGGATTATTGAAGATTATTAATCTAATTATTTATGGAGGGGTGTATTTTACATTAGGATCAGTATTATGTATGTATCAGGATCAACTCAGGACAATTATTTGTAATAAGTTGAATGGTATTGGTTTTTATTAGTATTGTTCTGGCAGTCATTACATTTCCTTATATTGAAGTGCATAATATTTTAAAGTTTATATGTGCTATATCAGGTTCTGTTTTTATCTGTTCTATTTTTTTAAGTTTAAAGAAATATAAAGTGGGTTACTATTTGGAATATTTGTGGTCGTTACTCTTTGGGAATCTATATTTTACATTTATATTTTTCTGGGCCATTGAGAACTATATTTAAGCACCTGTCTATTGATAATATTATGGTGTGTTTAATTTTTATCTTGTATGATTAGTACAATAGTGCCTATATTTATTGTTAAGTTTTTTGATAGATATAAAATAACCTCTTGGGTTTTTGGTAATTCTAAGTTAATCAAATTAAAATCATAAGATGAGAGTAGTAGGATGAGAGTATATGTTTAGTAATAAATATATTGATAGTTTAATAGGATTAAGTTTTATATTTGTAATGTTTCCTGTAATCCCCATGTCTTTACGAATAGGTTTTTTTAGGTGGTGAGTTTTCAGCAAAAGCATCATTTTATACACTATTTATTTGTTTAGTATATAGTGTATGGCTAAAAAGACATAGTCTACGTCAATATCATTTATATTGGAAAGAATTATTATATATAGCTCTTTTTAGGTTTCAGTATTGCTGTATCTTTAGTTCATGGTTTGATTAATTTCCTTATTATGATTTAGTTCCTGGCACTAATTATATGAATCATAAATTGGAAGCTATAATTCAATTCATATTTAATGAAACTGTGAGTGAATATACATTATCGGTCATTCATTTTTTTGCTTTAGAGTTTTAAAGAACTCTTTTGACTCAACTTATTTTTTACATTTGGATTTTCTTATTTGATTTTCTATTGGTATAAAAATCGCTCGGAAACAATTTTGAAAATAGTAAGTAAGGGTTCATTGATTTCTGCTAGTCTAGTTGTTGTTTTTGGTGTTGTTGAACTATTTTTATTTTGATAAACAGCAATGGGCACTTTCATTATTAACATACATAAGACCCTATTGTTCATGCTATTGAGATTAATAATACATGGTGGCCACCATTATTTTTGGCCAGAATTACAATTTAGGTCTCTATTTCCCGAACCATCCTTTTTGGGGATTTATGCAGTTATCACAATTCCTTTTATATGGAGTATTATTTTTACATCTAAGAATAAAAAGTTGGTAGGATTATCTTTCATTATTCTATTGCTTTTTAGAGATGATTACCTTATTAGCTAATAGTAGAACGGCAACTGTTTTTTATCATAGATCACATATTGCTAGTATTTGCGCTTTGTATTCAATTTAGAAACAAAAATTTATAATACATACAGTTCTTGTAACTTTAATAGGTCTTTTTAGCTTTTTGTAGGAAATATAGTATATACATCTAATGTTCTTTATGTACAAGATGCTTCTACTAAAAGTACAACTAGTACAACAATTAAAAAAATATTTCAACTCAGCAGGTTGCAAATGAAATTACATCTTATGGAGAAAAATAATATTACGTCTTTATCTAAAAAAAGGTGGTCGTAGTAATAACCAAAAGATATGGTGTTATGAAGGCTGATTTGAATATATTTAAAGAAAATCCGTTATTAGGAATTGGACAAGGGTTACGTACCCCATATGTTTTGAATCATTTAGATGAAGATACATTAAATGGTGCGGAAGTAAAAATGTGGATTGAAAAATATTAAAAATAAGGGCCTTATTAATATTTCTATTCCCATGTTAGGAGAATATACTCTCGTTTATCGGAAACAGGGATCATAAGTTTTGTATTGTTTATGGGACCTATTGTATTCCTATTAGTTAGATTGCTTATTTATGTATTTAAAAATCCAAAAGATATATGGATCATATTTTTTTACAATTGCTTATATAGAGTCTTTGTTGACAGGGATAGGAACGACTTTAAATGAACTGTATTATTTTTGGATATTATTAGGGTTTGGTTATGCATTAGTATATACGAGAAATTCATATCGTAATAAGGTGGATGAAATTAGTGAATATTAAGATTTTAGTAGCAACACATAAACAATATTGGATGCCTGAAGATTCTGTTTATATGCCGATTCATGTAGGACGAGAAGGTAAGGCTGATATTGGTTATACGGGGGATCATACAGGAGATAATATATCTTTCAAAGAATGCTAATTACTGTGAATTGACGGGTCTCTATTGGGCGTGGAAAAAAATCTTGATGCGGATTATATTGGTCTCGTTCATTACAGACGTTACTTTACACGTAAAGAGGTACGCTCTGTGGAGGACAAAAAGAATCAAATTTTAACGGGAGCAGAATGGGAGAATCTGCTTTCACAATATCCTGTAGTAGTAGCAGATAAGCGTAAATATTATATTGAGTCCAATCGTTCTCACTATAATAATGCCCACCATAGCTCAGGACTAGATGCGGCAGAGCAAATCATCGCTGAAAAATATCCCGAATATAGCGCTGCTTTCACAAAGGTATGCAATCGCACTTGGGCTCATATGTTTAACATGTTCGTGATGCGTAGAGATTTATTTGATCAATACTGTGAATGGATGTTTTCCATCTTAGAAGAAATCGAAAAACGTGTTGATATTTCTGATTATGATACATATGAAGCACGTATCTATGGCTTTGTTAGCGAAATCTTGCTTGATGTATGGATTGAAGCTAATAATATTAACTATAAAAGAACAAAATGTATCTTTCATGGAACCTCAAAATTGGATTAAAAAGGTGGATTATTTTTAAAACGTAAATTATTTGGGAGATAATATACTGACTATGATAAAGGTAATAGAACTTCCTATAGATAAAGATATGGGAGGTTTAACATCTTATGTTCTTCAATTATATAGAATGATTGATAAAAAGAATTTGAATTAACACTACTGAGTTATGATGATCCTCAAAATTTTTGATGTAAATTATAATGTAGAGACGGTTAGTAGACCATATCATATTATTCAGTTTTATAAAAAATGAAGTGTCTGCTTTCTGAAGAAAAATATCATTCACTTTTCATCAATCTTATGTCAATATTATTCCTATTTTGATTGCTAAATTAGCTGGATTTAAAACTATTATTTTACATGCGCATAGCTCTAGTATAGATGATAATCGAAAAATCAGTACGCTTTTCTAAAGACAGGGTTACATAAGGTTGGAAGATTTTTATTACCTTATTTGGTTGATACTTATATAGGTTGCTCTACTAAGGCCTCAGAATGGATGTTTCCTAGAAAGTGTATAGATAGTGATTCATATTATTTATTACATAATGCGATTGATTTAGATTTATATGATAGAAATATGAAATCTAGGGTTGGAGGTTAGACAAAAATTCAACATTCCTAAGGATGCATTGGTAGTAGGGGCATATTGGTCGTTTTACGCCTGTTAAAAATCATCCTTTTATTATCGATATATTTAAAGAGGTATTAAAACAAAAATCCTAATAGTTATTTATTTCTCTTGGGGGATGGTGTAGAACGTCATAAGATTGAAAGTCTTGTAAAATCAGCAACTATATCTGACAAGGTTATTTTTATGGGGTATGTAAATAACACTGTGGATATTATGCAAAGCTATAGATATTATGATATTACCTTCTTTTATTTGAAGGGCTACCCCTAATTGCTATTGAGTCTCAAGCATTAGGTATACCAATATTAGTATCTGATACGATTACACAAGAGGTTGTGTTAACTGATTTTATGTAGGACTCTACCAATTGATAATCCTAAACCATGGGCTTATGAGATTACATCTAAATTTGGTAAGAATAAATATATTGATTATAGAGCTAGAATTAAAGAGTTAGGTTATGACTCCAGTGTTGCTATAAAGAAGATTGAAAATATATACAAGGGAAAACAATGAGTCTTTAAAGGTTATATAAAAGAGAATCTACCATGGATTCGATCTATCTATAGAAAAAGATTGGCTCCAATCAATTTAATCCATAATATTTTATGATAAGCCAGTAGTTGTTTTACTTTTATCATAGAGTTAATCATTTGAATCGTGATTTATTTATATAATGTAACTCCTGATAATTTTGAAAGACATATTCGAATCTTAAAAAAATCACTACAATGTAATAACTTTTTAATGATTTAAAACGCAATGATATAAAGGAACCATCTGTTATTATTACCTTTGATGATGGATATTATGATAATTACAAATATGCCTTTCCAATTTTAAAAAAAGTATCAAGTCCCAGCGACGATTTTTATAACATCTGGCGGTGTAGATACGGGTAAAGAGTTTTGGTGGGATCGATTAGAAACCGTCTTTATTTGAAAATAAAAATCTACGAGAATCAATTGAGTTAGATATATTAAATCAAAGACATATATTTGATGTATCTGATGATAAAAAGCGATTACATAGTTTTTATACATTACACCATATGCTTTTTCTCTACATCCTAATGAAAGAGATATGATGTTAGACAGATGGTATGAGTCTTATGGATTGAAGGTTAATCCTAATAATGAACTATGACCTCATCGGAGTTAATAGAGTTATATCAAAAGTCAGTTAGTTACATTAGAGCGCATACTATTCATCATCCAGCGTTGAAACAAATTAGTAGAGAAGAACAAATACAAGAAATACAATCTTCTAAGCTTTTTAGAGAACTTGTTACATACGGATATAGATATTTTTGCGTATCCTTTTTGGTCATAAAGAAAGTTTTGATCAAGTAACAGAACAAATTGTTCAAGATCTAGGATTCACATATTCAGTTAGTACTAAAGAGCACAGCTTCATTCTAATACTAATCCATTTTCTATACCTAGATTTCGGCATTGAAGACTGGTCAGAAGATGAATTTATACGACAAAATGAAGTTAGTATGGTTTGAAAAATTAGGGGATTTTTATAATGTTGACTATATCTGAAATTCAAGATCATTTATATATAATGCTTAAAGAGTTTGATTCCTTTTGTAAAGAGAATGATATTAAATATTCGCTATCAGGAGGATCATTATTAGAGCCATTAGGCATAAAGGTTTTATTCCTTGGGATGATGATATAGACATTTGTTTAAGTCGACCAGATTATGAAAAATTAATTACTATATTTCCAAAGGTTTTCATAGCAATTACCTGCTTAGATCTATTGAGCGTAATAACTCAAAAATATCCTTTTTGCGCGATTAGAAAAGCTTGATATCAAGATTGAAGATGAGTACAGCAATGCTAATCAGTTTTTATTTATGGATATTATGCCTGTTGATGGATTACCAAATGATAAAAAATGAAGTTGTTAGTATCTATAAAAACGTAAAATTTATAGTAAAATGCTCGAATTATGTGATGCTAAATTAGGTCATGGTAAATCATTTAGTAGAGCATTTATCAAGTCTATATTAATTATTTTTGCTAAATGTGTGGGATATAAATATTGGGCTCATAAATTAGATCAATTAGCAAAACAGTATGATTATAATACTTCTGATTATGTAGGAGCTATTACTGGGGGCGTTTATGGTGAAGCTGAATGTATGGTAAAGGATGCTTTTGAAAAACGTGTCCCTATAGAATTTAGAGATTTAAAATTAGAGGTTTTTCATGTTACGATACATATTTAAGTAATTTATATGGTCGTAACTATATGGAAATACCGCCAGAAGGTAAAACGTAAAAATATCAAGTATTAGAGCATATGAGATTTAATGTATAGGGGTATAGCATGAATATAGGTATTATTTTTGCTGGAGGAACTGGACAACGCATGAGTTCAACTGGCACACCAGAAACAATTGCTAGAAGTTAATGGGAAACCAATATTAGTGTATACGCTAGAACACTTTCAAAATAATGATAATATTGATGGAATTGTTTTTGGTAGTATTAGAGTCTATTATTGGAGCGGTTAGTAAATTAGTACAAAAGTATAGTTTGGATAAAGTCAAATCGATTATTCCAGGTGGAAAAAAACAGGGCAAGAGTCAATTTATCTTGGAATTCAAGAGTCTTCAAGACTATATGATCAAGATAGTATAGTTTTACTACATGATGGGGTTAGACCTATTATTTCTGATGAGCTAATTAATACGTGTATATCGTCCACAAAAACATATGGCAATGCCATTACTGTTTCACAAGCTATAGAAACTATTGTTTTAAAAGATAATGAGCTTTCTCATGTGGGGAAAAATACTTTCTCGAGATGAATGTTTGCTTGCTAAAGCTCCACAATGTTTCTATTTAAAAGATATTTATAAGGCACATGAAAAAGCAAGATCTGAAAACTTGGAGTTCATAGATTCGGCATCTATGATGCAGTTTTATGGGACTGAACTGTTTACAGTAATAGGACCAGCTGAGAATATTAAGATTACAACACCTATTGATTTTTATACATTTAAGGCTTTATTTAGAAGTAAAAATAGCCTCAATATTATGGGATTGTAGGCTGATATTATGCGGACAGTTAGTGCAATTAAGAATATAAATTCCACGTTAATTGTATATGGATTTAATATGGTATTACAGTTCATTATCCGTTTTTGTATTACTATATTATTTATCTATTGAATATTTAGGCTTGAATGGTTTATTTGATAATATTTTGACTGTATTATCTCTTACTGAATTGGGCATTGGTCCAGCTATTATATTTAGTTTATATGCTCCTTTAGCTAATCATGATTTAGAAACAGCAAAATCAATCATGAGAATATTTAAAAAGCATATATTTATATTGGTACACTTATTCTATTCTTAGGGTTATGTATATCGCCTTTTGTTCAATATCTTATAAAAGGTACTCCTAATATTGCATATTTAAATATTTTCTTTTACTTTTTGTTGTTGATACGGGTATTAGTTATTTTTACTCTTATAAAAATGCTTGCTTATAGCTGACCAAAAACAATATATAGCTAACTATTACAGAGGGATTACTCAACTGATAGGGAGTTTATTCCAAATTGCCTTAGTCATTTTTAACTCATAGTTTTTGGGTATATATTATTCTACGTATATGTATGACCTTTTTCTGAGAATTTTTTTAATAGCTAGAAAAAGCCGATCACTTATATTCGTTCTTAAATGAAAAGAATATTCAGCCTTTAAATAAAGATATATACCAAAAATATTATTAGAAATATAAAAGGCTTTAATACTTCATAAAATTGGTGGTGTTACTGTTTTGGAACATCAAATATTTTTATCAAAATTTGTAGGTTTTAAGTGCTGTTGCGTTATATACGAATTATTATTTGATTATTAATGGTATCGATAAGTTGTCTGATCAGGTATTTAATGACTAAAAAGGCATCTGTAGGAAATTTGAATGAGTCTCATGATGATGCTCATAAATTAGTCATTTTCAAGAGATTAGAATTTATGACAGCCTATTTGGCTTGTTTTATCTGTAGTAATTTGTACCTTTTGTTAAATCCATTTATTACCATCTGGCTAGGAAGTAGCTATCGTTTTGATGAAAGTATAGTGCTTTGGATGGTTATCAACTTCTATCTAATGTTTATGCGTAAAGGCGTCTTAGTATTTAAAGATGCTATGGGGCTCTTTTGGCAAAATCGATATATGTCCTTAATAGAGGCCTTAATAAATTTAGGATCTTCCATTGTTTTGGTTCAATATTTTGATGTTTGGGGCGTGTTATTGGCTATGTTTATTAGTACGATTTGTATGCCTTTTATAGTTGAACCATATGTTTTGTTTAAATACGGATTACGTTGGTCTTTGGTTAGTTATTTTAAACTTTATTTCCGTTATACTCTAATTACATTTATATTAGTTTATTTCAGTAAATTCTTATCACAGTTTATTGCTTTGGATAGTGGCTGGTTTGGGCTTTTACTGGGGGTTGTATGTAATAGCATCTTTATAATAGTGGCATAGAATATTATTTATTAGAAGTAAAAATTAAGGTTTTATCTTGATTTAATAAAAAGTAGGCTATAAGAAGGGGATAATAATGAGAATAACTGTAACTGGTGGGGCTGGGTTTATTGGCTCTCATTTAGTTGATCGTTTAATAGAGGATGGTCATACTGTACAGGTTATTGATAACTTATATACAGGAAACAAAGAATTTGTTCATTCGAAAGCACAATTCGTAGAATTGGATATTAGAGACCCAAAGTTATACTCTGTCTTAGAAGAATTTCGTCCAGACTATATATTTCATGAGGCTGCACAAACTGAAGTTTCCACATCTATGAGTGATCCAATGTTAGATTGTGATATTAATTTGATGGGGTTAATCAATTTACTTAATGCAGCAGTAAAACTAGATGTTAAAAAGTTTTTGATGCCATCTTCTGCAGCGGTTTATGGTAATTTAGATACATTACCACTAAATGAGGAAATGATTGGAAATCCGTCTTCATTTTATGGATTAACAAAGTTAACTACAGAACATTATCTTCGTATTTATCATGAAGCTTTTGGATTACCATATATATGTTATCGCTATTCTAATGTGTTTGGTCCACGACAAGGTAATGGTGGAGAGGGGGCGTTATTAGTATTTTTGCTAAAGCGATTGTACAAAGGCTCTCCTATTATTATTTACGGTGATGGAAAACAAACAAGGGACTTTATATATGTGGATGATGTAGTTGAAGCTAATATTTTAGGTATGCAACACCAGGTTACAGGTATTTATAATGTAAGTACTGGCATCTCAAGTTCCGTCAATTTGTTAGTGGATGAGTTTAGAAATATTAGCGGTAAAGATATAGAGGTAGTTTATGATAAGCCTAGATTAGGCGATATTAGAGATTCTGTTTTGGCAACTGATAAATCAGAAAAAGAGCTTTTATTTACAGCAAAAATATAATTTACACGATGGGTTAATAAAAACATATGAGTATTTTAAAACAGTAGAGGGCTAGTATTTATGAATGATGTTTTATCTTATGAGTTGGAACGCACTGCTAAAGATATTCATATTTTTCTTATCTAAACTTTCAGGGAAAAACTATTTTTGATAACGGGGGCAACTGGATTCATAGGATCTATGCTCACCCGATTGTTTTAGTTAGTATATGAAATATGGAACAGATATTAATATTATTTGTTCCGTGAGAAATATAGAAAAAGGCAGAGGCTTTGTTCTCTAACCTTAAGAATTCAGAACAGTTAGTCTATATTACTAATGGCCTTGTTGCATGTAATGATTCTGTTGATTATATATTTCACACTGCAGACACCTACTACATCTAAGTTTTTGTTACACAGCCAGTTGAAACGTTAAATGGTAGCATTAGTACAACATTAGACGTCTTGCAATATGCAACAAAGAATAGAGTTAAAAATCGTATATTTATCCTCTATGGAACAATATGGTATTCAGCAAAGTAGATTATCAAAAATATGACTGAAGATGATTTAGGTTATATTAATCATTTAGATGTTAGAAGTTCGTATTCTGAAGGTAAACGTATTTGTGAATGTTACTGTAGTGCTTATTTTCATGAATATAATGTACCAATTTGTATTGCTCGCGTTGCACAATGTTTTTGGTCCAGGTCTTTCACTTTTAGATAATCGTGTATCTATACAGTTTGCTAAAAGTGTTATACATAATGAAAAATATTATTTTACATACCAAAAGGACAATCTGTATCAAACTTTTTGTTATATAACTGATGTACTTTCCGCTTTGGTACTATTACTGTTTAAAGGAGAATGTGGAGAAGCATATAATATATGTAATAGTAATGAAACAAGAAGCATCAAAAGATATTGCAAATTTAGTAGCGAAAAGAAGTCGCTAAGGGGTAAAAATAGACGTGGTATTTGATATACCAGATAATGCCAATCAATATGGATATGCACATGATGTAAAATTTATTCTAAATAGTGAAAAATCCAGTCGTTAGGGTGGAAACCCAAGATTAACATGGTAACAGGATATAGAAATTTAATTGATTATATAAAAATATGAGAAGAACATCTCATAAGGGTAAAAAAATAGTCAGTACCGAATCGTATATGTTAAAAAAACAAGTATATTAGAGTAACTTGATAATATATAATTTGTAAAGACAGTTGATTATATCAGCTGTCTTTTTTTATGTAAAAATTGTCACAACATTCTCATATATTTCATGTATTTTTATGATGTATACAAGTCATCTAGGTAGTTACTAGTTGGCGTAGTATTCATATAGTTTAAGAGGAAGAATATGAGGTATAGAGAATGAGAGCGAGCAATATTGAATTGTTGCGTATCATTTCGATGATACTAATTATTATGCACCATTTCAGCGTGCACGGTTGTTTCCCCTTTACGCCAGATTTAACGTTTAATAAGGTGTTTCTCCAAGTATTTGGACTTGGAGGTAAGGCTGGTGTAGTCGCCTTTGTTATGATAACAGGCTATTTTATGATTTCTAGTAGCTTGAAGTTGCACAAGTTTGCCAAATTAGTTGGGCAAATATGGTTTTACAGCATTGCCATGCTCGGCATGGCTATGGGTTTAGGACTCGATACGGTGACGTCAAGGAATATGATGCTCGCTTTATTGCCCATTGGTGCCATGAGTTGGTTCGCCCAGAACTTTTTAGTACTCTATTTATTAACGCCTGTTATTAATCGAGTACTTCATTGGCTGCAGCATACATACTACGTTATACTCCTAGTGGTTTCCACGGTAATTTGGTTCTTAATGCCGACGGTGCTGAATTTGTGGCCTAATGTACCGCATACCACCTTTGGATTTAAACATATCTTTTCCTTTGTCGTATTCTATTCGATGAGGGGCGTACATCAAAGCTGTACGGCTCACATATAACAAAGAAAATAGGTATTATTTTTACCGCCATAGGCTTTGAAGGGGCCTTTCTAGGGGATATCCTCGTCGATGTACTAGCTATGACGAATCCAGTGTATATGAAACAGATTTTCTACTTTACACAAAATGATTATGGCTTCTTTCAATTGCTATTAGGCATTGGCGTATTTATTATTTTTTTGAAAGCAAAGATCACTTATCGTCCTTGGATTAATGCGGTAGCATCTACTACCTTTGGTATATACCTATTGCATGATAATAAGCTATTCCTCCATTATATGTGGGACAATGTATTGGCAACGTATCAGTACTATGATTCAATAGTATTACCTCTGTATGCAATCTTTGTAGTGGCGCTCATTTTTGTCGTCGGTATGACCGTAGACTATGTGCGGTTGGCTTTCATAGAAAAACCTGTGATGAAAGCAATTACGCCAAGCCTCGACCGGATTCAGTCAAGGGTTGAGAAAGTACTGCCATTATAATGCGATTATCGGTGTTTTTTTGGTATAATATATAAGTATTCTTACCATAAAAACGGGAGGTAATTATAATGCGTAAATTTCTTTATATGTTAGCAGTATTGCTTGTATTAATTGGCATTAGCTACAAACGATGTAGAAGCTCGTCAAGATGTGTATGCTACGACATATCTCGGTAATAGCTGGTATGTAGATCAAGACTCTGTAAAAGCGAGTGGGGATATACTCAACTTTTACAGTGTACACAACAGCAGGTCTTAGCTATAAAGTGACATCTAGTGATGACAACTATTACAATGCAGACGTGTTTTACGATAATAATAAACTCGTATCGGATAATGGCCAATCCGTCTGGAAGTCTCCAGGCATGATGGCGCCTATGCGCGTGGCTCGTAGATAAACAAAAAGGCAGGAAATTATTGATATGTCCTCCATTACTGAACATATAGTAATGGAGGACATGTTATATATCTCTGCCTTTTTCTTTGCTTTTTATTATATATTTTTGTATATTTCTATTTATAGATTCTATGGACTCGCTTATATGTTCGATATATAATTGGATTAGGATAGTCAGCGAGGTTGGGCCTCTCTTCGTTAATGAAGGGAGGGGTGTCTATGAGTGATTATGAACTAATCATGCTCCTGCTTCAAGTAATAGCTGTTGTCATCGCCTTTGGAGCACTAGTAGCACTTATTTGTTTTTGAAAAAGACAAATAGCCCTTCGTTACCGCTTGGTAGCTAGATAAAACGAAAAGGCCATTTCCTAATTTCTATTAAGTTTCGAGATGAGCCCGACGTGACTACTCGCTTGGCTATCTACCTATATTATAGGGATAAAAATATATATCGTCAAATTGAGATGAAATACATTATTATAATAACTACATATAAATAATCATAAAAGCTGTACATACATAGATTTAGATTGAACGGCTTTGATGTCAAAACCAATGTAACATCAAAGGTGGTTCAAAAATCGACTGTGTGTACAGCTTTTTGGTTTTAGTGTGTTTTTGTGAAAGTAGTCATAGGACTACCATAAAGTGATCTTATTATTTTTCAAGTTTGTCTACCAAGCGTTTTACTGTTTCTTGTAGATCTTTCATTTTGAGTTTCTAATGCTTGTACGCGTTGTTCTAGTGCGTTATAAGAGGCAGGGGACATAGCAGTAGATAAAGATTTTCCTGGTCTATAGGTGATACCTACATTGGCCATAACGTGATTGTTCATTGTAAACCCTGTGGTCAGTAAAAGATTATCTTTGTGATAATAGCCTACACCTAGAGCTACTGCATTTGCATTTTTATAATGACCGTAGCCCGCCATGATTGAACGCGATTATCCGGATCATATGGTAATGGATGTAATGCGGCTAATGCAGACTGAGACGAGACATCACCTTTATTGGATTCCGACTCAACACGTTGTACCTCTTGCGATACATGTTGTACAGATTTTTCAATGGTGCTGATAGAATTATTAAGCTGTTGACTTGTACTTTTACCAAGGGTATCAATCATTTGATGAACGCCGTAGAGTTGGGATCCGTTGACCGCATCTGTAGAGTAGCACTCACGCGACCTGCTGCGAGATTGGTGATCGTCCGTTCCTTGCCCTTAGCCCCTACGGATACTGTTGATACAGGGGCGGTGCCGGCATAGTTGACGGTAGTGCCATTTTTCAAAGGTATGACTTGCTGTACTCGACTACATCGCCGTCAGCGGAATCATTGCCAAGGACAACGCCATGAGAGGTAGTCATTATTGCCGAGAACAAAGGTGTCTCTCCAGAAATGTGGTTTGTGATACCTATACTGTAAGAGTAGCGCATCAATAGCTGTTTTACCGTATTCGCCCTGACTGAATACGCCGGATGCGGTCGCTTTTTCTGATAGTGTGTATGAGAGCCTACAGCCAAACCTTTTGCACGGCTTTTTACATTTTCACATAATGCCCCTACGGCAGGTCAGACTGACCCGTTTACTGTTGAATTTCGAGCCGATGGCTACAGAATTGCTGGCTACTGTTAGCACCTTGGAAAAGTTCCCAATCCACACGTTTTTATCACCTGCGGAGTTTTCCCCTGATTGAGTCCCCATGACAATGGGTTCGTCAACTGGCTTGCATTACCTGCGGCAGAAACCGACGGTTGCGTTAAAATCGCCAGTACTGCCTCGGAAGGACTTCGCCCCAGGTTGATATTGCCACCGCCTGATGAGCCGGCCCGGCAGCTGCACCTAAGGCTATGTTGTTACCTTTGCGCATTAATAGCCACCTTTCGCTTCGTCGCACCGGCATTCTCACCGAGGGTGATGTTGCACGCCTGTTCCTGCGGTGAAAGTTTGACCTTCCTTGCCGATGTTACCGTTGTTATCAACGATATTGACCGGCGTCGCATAAAACTGTAGGGCGGACAAAGCTACCATTACAACACTTGCTAATACAAAAACGTTTCTTACTCATCGTATACACTCCTTTGTGTACAAACAAACTTTCACAAAAACTTTCATAAAAAGACTTACATAGCTACTATAATACCAAAAAGGTATATTGTAAATAGAATATTCACATAAATTCCAATAAATATACAATATATTCTATAGGTATTTATAGTTAATAAGAAACCTTTGACACATATTTATAAAATTTAAATATTTATTTATTCTATAAATTGTATTCTAGCATTTTATATGTATACATTGCATTCTATATGCATTGACAAGCCTCTATATATTTATATAAAATAGAAATAATTTCATGTTTTTGTTCATGATAAAATCATGAGTCATCGGCGTGTGTAATGACGTATTAAGTACATAATTAAATAAATAATTATGTGCGTAATGAAAAGTGTGTTTGTACGTAAGAGTGTGTAATGAAATATATAATCGTGTTGATGAGTGCCCTTTATATGTTTGTCATGCCTGTATCGGGGGAGCAGGTAAGTAAAGCAGAGCAGCCTATACAGGGGACTAGGGTAAAACAAGTTCATAGTGAAAGTACGGTCGCCTTATCTGACGACTCAGATACATTCCATGTTAATTCGTCTCATACTCCAGATCATGTCATCGGTCAGGGCGGATTGGAGATGCCGGACTCCACAGATAAAAAGACGACTCGTTATTCCGATACGGATGCAGTCAACTCTGCGTTGCAGGCGGTGGTTATGACTGGTGTTCATTCCGCAATGCACGGATCGAAGGCAAAACCGTGGATGCAGAGAACCGTCGTGTCATTGCGCTTTCAGAAAAACTGGAAGCCCTTGTACGGTGTGGAAACATTGCAACCACTAGGTTACTATGATGAGACATCTCGTCATGTGTGGTTTACACAGGAGAGGTTGGCGAATGCAGCGGATACAGGAACGACGGCGAATGTGGGTATCGGCTATCGCCGAATCGCAGCGAACGATGACCATTATTACGGTGGTAATCTGTTTTATGACCATCGGTTCAGAGGTAATCACAGTCGCATGAGTGTCGGGCTGGAGTATGTATCGGGTATCGGTGCATTTCGCATGAACTGGTATCGCGGTGTGTCCAGCGAGCGTTCCCTTGACGGTGCGACACGCTTGGAGAGCGTGTCTAACGGATATACTGCGGAATATGGGACTAGCTTTAAGAATGCCCGTTGGGCGCGCGTGTACATGGAAGCCTATCGTTGGCAGTTGCGGCGTAGTGAGGATAAGCATGGCTTGCGTATCGGTACGGAGTTGCAGCTCACGCCGAGGATTTCCGTGGACATGGGCTATAATAAGCCCGAGCATGGGAGCATGGCAGTCCGTACGGAAAAATCATGTTCCGTCTAGCCGGGGTTGATACGGCATGGTTTGGTGGTAACCATCGATCGGATGCAAAAGCATCGGTTCGTGCGAATATGCTAGAAAATGTGCGCCGCCAACATACGGTGCACGTTGATTGATAGATTGATATATATATATTTATTATTTTTGATAAAAGTAGCATAAGAATCCATATTTATTTTTAGATAAAAAGCAACATAGGGAGCTGTTTTATCATATCAGATGATTGTCATCTGATATGAAAAGACAGTTCCTTTTTACATACATTAATTCATAAAAATTTATTTTGTTTACAAAATAGAAAAAGAGTGGCACAATATTCATGAAAATATAATGAAGAATAAGTTACACGTGGAATTCATTAGGGATTGGAGAGGATAAAATGAGCAAAGCGTAAACTTATATTATCGGTGTTGATTAATGGTGTGTTGTTATCGAGCCTATATGGCCGGAGCGGTGGATGTGGCACCGGGTAGCGGTAACGGTGTAGCCATCGGTACGGGTAGCAATGCACCAAAGGCGGAAAACGTAGCCATTGGTAAAGGGGCTACTATAGAGTATTCGGGTGGTGTCGGACAGCCGTCCACAGGTGATATTGTAATTGGTGGAAAGGCACATATTAATAATTATATTGATCAAGGTGGCAGCATTGCCATAGGTGCGAATTCATTCGTCGAAAATATGGTAGGCGGAATGGAAAGAGCGTTTGATTTTAATCAGGCTGGATACAAAAATCTTTTTGGGTATACCTTTCGGGCTCCCAAAAAATCCTGAAAAGATGGTAACCGGAATGGCTATTGGTCAAAACACCTATGCTCGTTCTGGCAGTATTATGTTGGGGACCCATAATTATAAAGGAAAATTAGGTGATGTGGATGTAGATAGTTCTAATACCAAAAATAATAATGGACATTTATTTTTCCCACAACTATAGGAGCGAATAGTTATTCTAATGGTTTGTTTTTCTTCTATTGTAGGGGCTTATTCGATTGCCTCTTCAGGTTATCCTACCACTACCGCTGATGCCACTAAGAATTTTTGGTGCTACTATTACAGGGTCTTTAAATAGTATTGAATCGGCAAGTGCTAGCTCTCAATACTCTGGGGTTGCAAATAGTATCGTAGGCACTGCCAATCGGACCTTTAACTCCAATGGATCTCTCGTTTTTGGTGCTGGGAATGAAATAACGAATTCTGTAGCCGATATTTCAGCGCCAAGTTCGGGAGGTAATTCCGCTAAAGAACTAGCTGAGAAATTACGTTCTGCTGTCAAAAATTCTAATGGTGGCGGTCTCTATGGCATTTGGTAGCGGTAATAAGGCGGATTATACACTTCGCTCCGCACTTATGGGTGTCAATAATACATTGACTGGCTCTCAAGGCAATGAAAGTACGAATACCATGTTGACGGGCTTTCACAATACGGCGGATAAGGTGTTTAATACGACCGTAATAGGGTCTGAAAATACGGTGACTAATTCTAAGAATAGTCTTGTAATGGGGGATAATCGTGAGGTGAAAGATGCCAATCATGCAGTTCTCATCGGTTCCACAGACAGCAAGACTACGACATCTGTTAATAATGCGGTCGCTGTCGGACATAATACGAATGTAACCGTAGAGGGTGGCGTTGCATTGGGCAGCGAATCGAAGGCTACTGTGGCGGCTGGATCCGTTGGGTATGATCCGAGTACAAAGGCACAGTCTACGAATACAGATTCTACGTGGAAGGCGACTAAATCGGCCGTATCTGTCGGTGATGTAAATAACAATATTACGCGTCAGATTACATCCGTAGCAGACCGGCACAAAGGATACGGATGCGGTGAATGTGGCACAGCTCAAAAAGTTGCAAAATCAAGTGAATGCGAACGGTTCCACTACCGTCAGTGCAGGTAAGCATATTAATGTGACAACTACGACGAACGGAACTACTAAGGATTATAAGGTAAGCCTATCTGACGATATAACGAACCAGATTACAAATAATACGACAAATATATAACAATATACAAGGTGATGTGACCAATATTAAAAAGAATGTAACCAATATTCAAGGTGACATTACTAATATCAAGCAGGATGTAACGAATATGGGACGGAATGTAGCTCGTCTCGATAAAAAGGTCAACAAATCTGTGGCTGGAGCGGCTGCACTTGCCGCTTTGCATCCATTGGATTTCGATCCTGATGCAAAATGGGACTTTGCTGCTGGTTATGGCCACTACCATGATGGCAACGCCGCTGCATTGGGGGCTTTCTACAGACCGAATGAGGACTTGCAGTTTAGTGTAGGATCTACTGTTGGTAATGGCGAAACTGTTGTAAATGCAGGTATGTCTGTGAAAGTAGGTGCTCACAGTAATGTATCTCGTTCTCGTGTAGCCATCGGTAAGGAAGTTTTGGAACTTAAGAAAACTGTAGCGGTACAAAATGCGCAGATTCAAAAGTTGACGGCTCTTTTGAATGGATTGGCCGGAACGAATATGAAAGCAGACCGCAGCACATTATTCCCTGATGTGCCGAATAATCACTGGGCATATGCGGCGGTTAGCGATCTATCTCGACGTGGTCTTGTGGAAGGATATCCTGATGGTACATTCGGAGGAGACCGTATGTTGACCGTTATGAATTTGCTCAAATTGTGTACCGAGCTATTCAAAACGGCGTTGCTGTCGATGATCGACTCGTATCTGAATTTGGTCCTGAAATGGCGTTATTCCGTGTGGATACAATCGCCAAGAATCATGAAGGACAACCAACTATTGAACGTGTAAGAGTCAATAAAAAAATAGAATATATATATGATTTATATTGTAAGCCGAGGCTCTAGGGCCTCGGCTTTTTCATGTACCTATAGGTGATAATTTTTCTGTATATAAAATTATCTTTATCTATGAAAGTACTAAACTGAAAAAGTCTAAAAATATGAAATTGATTACGTAATTACAATAATCGTTATATTCCGATATGTGGATTTATCGTAAATTTTGATAGGAAAGATGAAGATTTTATTTCTTAAAAATTAAAAAGTATTAAAATAGAAATAAATAAAATGACAAAAATGAAGAAAAAGATGAAAAAGTTGTTTACAAGATAGAAATTTTTGATATTGTATTGCCGTGGATGAGTATATGATGAAGAATCATGAATAATTATAGTATTCAGATCGTAATTTGGAATACTAATATTTGGTGTAGAAGTGTAGATGATAACTAATCTTTATACTTCTTCTTTTTTATTATCTTTGCAATATTATGCAACACAAGTGGTGTGTTTTACTGAGTTTTCGGTAAGAAAGGATAATCATGAATCGAATTTATAATGTTATTTGGAGTAAGACAAAAATGCTACGTTGTAGTATCTGAAATTGTAAAACAGGTGGCGGTAAGGTGAAATCCGTACAAAAACGGTACAACCTGGGCACGCATGAGTGCGATTATGGCGGTGGCTGCATTATTAATGGGTGGTAATATTACTACAGTTAATGCTGCTACATATACTGCTATGACGATTAATGATGTAAATGGCGCTGGTTATGCTACTGGTAATGTAGTTTATAGTGAAGGTAGTTATTTATACAATTATCAAAACCCTGGGAACCTGACACCATTTGATAACAGTCATTTTGTACAATGGTACAGATAGAGGTAACTATACAGAAAAATAGTTTTTGCTGGCATTGCTATCGGTAAAAAATACAAATATTCAGGAAGCTGGTAATCCAACTTATTATTCCGGTTTAGCTATCGGTAACTATGCTCAGGCCACAGGTGGTATTTCTTTTGCTTTAGGTCATTATGCTCAGGCTTTATCACCATCTGCTATGGCTCTTGGTACAGCTACAAAGGCGAGCGGATTTAACTCCTTGGCTATGATGCGTCAATCCAGCGCAGAAGGTGAGTTCTCCGCAACAGTAGGGTGACTGCATCTTGGGCAAAGGGTAATGGTAGTTTCGCCATGGGTTATTCTGCTACAGCAAAAGCGGATCAATCCATTGCAATCGGTGCAGCAGAAACTATAAAATTACCTGGTCAACAACATGGTACTCCTAGTGCACAATATAATGCCAATGGTAATACCGTAACAGAAGGTGTTCGTTCTCTTGCATTTGGTACAAAGGCGAGAACATCTACTCTGCAGCTGATTCTATGGCATTCGGTTCTTCATCCAGTACTGGTGGCGCTAATGCGGTAGCTATGGGTTATAGTGCTAATGCTAGTGCAGAGAATGCCTTTGCTATCGGTAATACGGCGCAATCTTCCGCACAAAATGCGGTAGCGATGGGTAAAAGTGCCAATGCAAGTGGTGTAATAGCTTTGCCATGGGTAGTAGCTCTAATGCTGCTGGTGCCGATGCTATTGCTATGGGTAGTTCTTCCCAAGCCAAATTATCGAACTCTATCGCATTAGGTGGTAATGCAAAATCCTTGGGTGCTGATGCGCTTGCACTTGGCGGTGCGGCTAATGCATCTAAAGATGGTGCCATTGCAATCGGTAAAGAAGCGAAAGCAAACAATACTAATACGACAGCTATCGGTCTTGGTGCTACTGTTACAGGTACTAACTCCATGGCTATCGGTACAAATGCCGTTGCAGAATCCAATAATTCCTTGGCATTGGGTACTGGTACGGAAGTAAGAGGTGCCTTGGTTAATGGTTACTCTGCTTTCACTAATCAACAAAACAACAATGTTGCAAACGGTGTAGTTGCGGTAGGTAACGTAGGTTCTGAACGCCGTATCATCAACGTAGCAGGTGGTGAAAACGATACTGACGCAACAAATGTAAAACAATTAAAATTTGTAAACAGTAACTTGGCAAAATCCATCGCAGGTCCTACATATACGGGCTATGAAGCGAATGGTTCTACATATAAAGCGCCTGATTTCAATATCAAGAACAGCACGTATCATACGGTAAAAGAAGCTGTTGAAGCGGCGCAAACGAATTTCTTCAGTGCTAAAGGCACATCTGCCGATGCGAACTACGATAACACAGGTGCTACAGGCAATAGCGACAGCAGCCTGGTGTACGTACTTCCGCAGCAGGTAATTTCGCGACAGCTGTCGGTGCTGATGCGACTGCAGCTAATACGAACAGTACGGCTATCGGTTATAAAGCTAAATCCAGTGTAGATGATGGCGTTGCATTGGGTGCAAACTCTGTTGCTTCCGTTGCAGCAGGTACAGCAGGCTATAATGTGAAAACTGCGAGACAGCCGTACAAACGGCTATAGCGGATTGACAGGCGCTGCGTTGACTTCCACTATGGGTGCGGTGTCCGTAGGTGACGGCGGTACAAAAACTCGTCAAATCACAAATGTGGTCGCAGGTGACAGCTGATACTGATGCTGTTAACGTGGCACAATTGCGCAATGTTAATTTGAGTAGCCAGCAACAGCGGTAACAATGACGTTTTATTGGACAGCCAAACATTGACTGCAAAGGCGATGGTTCTTATGTTACGACATCTGTTAACAACCAACAATTGATGTGACGTTGACTGGATGCAACTAAGAACAAGATTGACAATGCGGCAAATAAAGACTTGTCCAACGTACGGACGGTGGTAAATCCGTTATTCGTGATGAAGCTCAAAAGCGGTAAAAAGTTGTTGCTGGTAAAAACACAACGATTACAGAAGGTACTGATGGTACATATAAAACATATAAAGTTGACGTAGATGCTCCTCAGTTATCAATTAGTTGAAAACAGCAGTGCTGCTGATAAAGCTTACACCGTATCTGGAAATAAAGTTGACTTAACTGCAAGATGCTAAAAATCCTGCGAAACAAGAAAACTGCACTCAACGATATTGCATCCAAAACAGAACTTGATGATACAAAAACCGAGCTTATCAATAAAGGTCTTAAATTCGACGCGAATACAGGCGGTGAAAAACAAATAAATTGGGCTCCAAAGTAGCAGTTAAAGGGGATAACTCTAATATCATTACGGAAATCTCTCAAGACGCTAACGGCGACAGCACAATTGATGTAAAACTCGGTAAAAACCTTAATGTAGAAACGATTACTGCAACCGGTGCAACACGGCAAGGACGGTAAAATCGGCATCAACGGTAAAGACGGTGTAACAACTAACATTTCCGTTACTCGTGACGGTCAACCTGGTGTAGATGGTGCTCCTGGCGCGACTACAACTCGTATTACATACCAAAAACCTGATGGCTCCAACGAAGAAGTGGCAACTTTGAACGACGGCCTTAAATTCAAAGGTGACATGGGTGCTACATCCAATGTTAAGCTTAACAAACAAGTGGACATCAACGGTGGTGTAACAAGCGCTTCCGATCTTGCTACAGGCAATAATATTGGTGTTACTTCTGCGGCTGTTGGCGCTGATGGCAATGCAAAATTACAATTGCAATTGGCGAAAAACTTGACTGGCTTGCAATCCGTAACGGCATCCGACACTGTGAAAGCAGGCACTGCCACTGTAGGTAATCATACGGTAGCAGATAACAAAGGTGCTAACCAAACTGGTAACTTTGTAACAGGTTTAGATAATACATCTTGGAATATTGCAGATCCTGTATATGTACCAAACCGTGCGGCTACTGAAGAACAGTTGAAAACGGTTAGCGATGCTATTAATAAAGCTAATGCAAGTGCTACAGATTACCGTTTAATTGCTAATCCGAACAACGCGGCAGACGGTTCTTATAAGGTTGAAAACAATCAAGTGAGACTTGAAGGTAAAAAGACGAAAAATCCAGTGACGTTAAAACTGTAACGATTAAGGATATTGCGTCTAAAACTGAACTAGATAATGTAAAAGATCGTTCCGTAAAATATGACGGTAACACAGGCCATGACACAGTAACATTGGAAGGTCCTAACGGTACAAAAATTACTAACTTGAAAGATGGTAACGTAGCGGCCGGTTCCCAAAGATGCTGTAAACGGCAGTCAATTACCGATGCTAAAAACGAATTAAATAATAATATTACTAATGCGAAAAACAGATCTTATCAACACAGGTCTCAAAATTCGATGCCAATGTGAGGTGGCGTAAAAACTAATAAATTAGGCTCCACTGTTACAATTCAAGGTGAAGGTACTGCAGCTGCTGATTACAGCTGGTGAAAACTCAAAACTTTCATCAATACAAGATGCGGCGACAGGCAATACGACTATCGACGTGAAGATGAACAAAAACCTTAAGCTGAATCTGTGAAGGTTGGCAAAAATGGTAGGACGGCGTATCTATTACAGGTCCTGACACAGCGAAACGGTACGAGACGGCAACGGTAGCTGTTACTGATAAAAACGGTAAAGAAGCAGTTTCTATCTCCGGTAAAGGACGGCGTAGGCCACATCGGCTACGACAGGCCCCTGCTGGAACGAACAGCGTGAATGGTACTAATGGTATCGACTTGATCCGTAAAACCTGGTTACGATGATCCTGCTACCGGGCGTTAAAGGCGAAAAAGGCGTTGATGGTAGCAAAACGGTCTTACGTATCGTTTACAAAGACGGCAATGGCGAACACCAAGTTGCGACTATGGAGGACGGTTTACAATTCACTGGTAACAACACTGGCACCGTGAATAAACAAAAATTGAACTCCTTGGTGAAAGTACAAGGTGAAGGCGTAGCTGAAGCTGAATCCGCTGCATTCAAGAGCGCATCTGGCAACATCAATGTAAAAGCTGATGGCACTGACAAATTGGAACTTCAATTGGCGAAAGACCTTAAAAATCTTGATTCCGTAACGGCCGCTAAGACTGTGAAAGCAGGCGGTGCTACTATGGGTGGTCAAACTGTTAACAACACAGCTGGCGACAGCGAAACAGGCAATTATGTAACAGGCCTTGATAATAAAGATTGGGATGCAAATAAGATTGTATCTGGTCGTGCGGCAACAGAAGATCAATTGAAAAGCGTTGGATGCTCAAAGTGCTAACTCCACTGATTATCGTTTGATCAGAAATCAAGCAGCGGGCTCAATGGAGACTACACTGTAGATGCGAAACGGCGATGTAGCGTTGACTGCGTACAAGATAAGAATCATCCAGATCAAAACAGAAACCGTTACAATCAAAGACGTTGCTTCTAAATCCAAGCTTGATAAATTGAATGACCAGCAGCTGTGAAGTATGATTTGGACCCTGCTGGCAGTCTTGACAAATCCAAGGTAACTTACGAAGGCCCTACATACAATAACAAACAAGGTGGGACTCACGTAACGAATGTAGCATATGCTACAGGCAACGATGGCAGCGAAGCGGTTAATGTGGACTACTTGAATGACAAAATCAGGATAGTGCGGACGCATTGACTAATAAAGGTTTGAAATTCGATGCTAACGTAGGCGGCGAACAAACTAATAAACTTGGCTCTACAGTATCACTGTTCAAAGGTGAAGGTAAAGCTGATGATGCTGACTACAGCGGTGAAAATATTAAAACTTTCATCAACCAAGACAATAAAGGTAACACGACTATCGACGTGAAGATGAATAAAAACCTTAAGGCTGAATCCGTGAAGGTTGGCAAAGACGGTAAGGATGGCGTGTCCATTACAGGTCCTGACACAGCGAACGGTACGGACAGCAAGGTAGCTGTGACTGGTAAGGATGGCAAAAGAAGCTGTATCTATTTCTGGTAAAGACGGCGTAGGTCACATCGGTCTCAACGGTAAAAGACGGCCGTAGCGCTGACATTTCTGTTGAAAAAGGTGATCCGGACCTCAACGGTAACGAAAATCACTCGTATCAAAATACACTGATGAAAATGGTAGACAGCACACGAGTGGCAACCAAAGATGACAGTATGGCATACGGTGGTGACTCAGTAATGTTGATCAAGAAAAACTTAATCAACAATTGGACATTAAGGGCGGCATAACAATGAAGATGATTTGACTGAAAACAATATTGGCGTTATCCGCAAAAGATAATATCCTCAATGTTCGTTTGGCAAAGACCTAAAAGACTTGAACTCCATTACTTTCAATACCGGTGCTAACGGTGCTAAACGGTAAAACCGTTGTAAACGGCGAAGGCATGACTATTAAATGATGCAGCGAGGTAATCCGTTGACAGCTGTTACAAAAGACGGCGTGAAGATTACTGATGGTCCATCCATGACGAAGGACGGCATCGATGCGGCGAGGCAAGAAGGTTACAAACGTTCAAGACGGTACGGTTGCCAAAGATAGCAAAGACGCTGTTAACGGCGGTCAGTGCATGATGCTGTTGAAAAGCCTTAAAACTAAAGGCTTTGGTCTTGAAGCGGAAGACGGTCAATCCGTGAAGAAACCTCTTGGTGAAACTGTTAAGGTTAAAGGTGATGACACAAATATCAAAACGTCCGTAGACGGCGGTGCTGTTGGGTAGAATTGAAAAAGACATCACTGTAGATACTGTAACAGCTAGACTGTAACTACAGGCGACACTAAGATGGATACAAACGGCGTTACTATCAAGGACGGCGCTAATGACAGCGACTAAGTTGACTAAAAGACGACTCTGCAAATCAATGATGGTGGCAACAAAGCTGTTACTGTTAATAAAGACGGTTTGACTATCGAAAACGGTCCCTAAGGTAACAAAAAGACGGTATCGATGCGGCTGTATGAAGATCACTAATGTAGCTGATGGTACTATTGGCGCTGGTAGCAAGGACGCTGTAAACGGCGGTCAATTGCATACAGCTATTGAAGACATCAAATCCACAGGCTTCGGTCTTAAAGCGGAAGACGGTCAATCCGTGAAGAAACCTCTTGGCGAGACAATCGACTTGAAAGGTGACGGCAACATCAAAACTTCCGTGGACAATGGCGCTATCAAAATGGCCTTGAACGATAAGATCACTCTTGGTCAAGATCCAGCAAAACAAGTTAACATCGACTGGTTCTGCAGGTACAGTACAGCTGGCAATGGCGGTAATCAAGTTAAGATTGACAGCAATGACGAGTTCCGTAACGGCAAATACCGTGAAAGCCGGCGACGTAGTTGTAGGCAAACAAACTTCTGACGGTAAAGAAGGCAACTTCGTAACAGGTTTGGATAACAAAACTTGGGATCCTGAAAACCCTGTAGCAGTTCCTGGTCGTGCCGCAACAGAAGATCAATTGAAAGCTGTTAATGACGACTTCAATAACAAAGCAAGAACAGGTCGTGTATTCCAAGGTGACCAACCTGGTGATAGCGGTAAAGTGGTTCGTGGATTGGGAGATACTATGAACCTTACTGGTGGTGCTGATGTGAACCGTTTGGCGGATAATAATATCGGTGTTGTGAAAAACGCTGCTGGTGATGGCTATAACATCAAGTTGGCTAAAGACTTGAAAGGTCTTGAGTCCGTAACTACTACAGATGCTGCTGGTAATACGTCTGTTATGAACGGTGGCGGCGTGACAATTACACCTGCTCAAGGTAATGCAGTAAGCCTTACTAAAGACGGCCTTACAACGGTGGTAATAGAATTACTAATGTTGGCCCTGGTGTAGATGGTACTGATGCGGTTAACGTAAATCAATTGAGCAGTGCTATGCGTAGTGTGGATGGTAAGATCGCTGATGTAGGTGCTACTAGTGCAGCTATTTCCGGCCTCAAACCTTTACAATATGATCCATTGGAACCAACGCAAGTATTGGCTGCTGTAGACACTACAAAGCGCAGCACAGCTGCTGCTGTAGGCGTGGCACTATACTAATGAGATCTACAATGTTCCCTATGGGCGTATCTCTTGGCGGTCATGACAACATGATTAATGCGGGCGTATCCTACAAATTTGGTACATCTGACGCTAAGAAAGCCATCCCGGCACGCTATAAAGCAGGCCCTATCAGCTCTGCGTATGTATTGCAAGATGAAGTGACTGCGTTGAAAAGCTGAAAAATGAACGCATGAAACAACATGACTTAGAGTTAACTGCTAAATATGATCAAGTACAACGCGATAATGAAGAAATGAAAGCTCAAATCGCATTGTTGATGCAACAAGCAGGTCTTTCAAAATAATAGAATCTAGTCTAGTTCATGTAAGGAATATGAGCCGCCTTCTACGGGGCGGCTCATCATAGGAGGAATGTAAAATTCAAAACATTTATGCCTGTATTGGCACTTGCTGTATGCGCGGTAGGTCAAGCGGATGCGGCTCAGATCGATTGATGATGCCGGAACAACCAGCTGAACCATTGAATGTGCTTGAAACAGAAGTGGCACTTTCCTGTACCCTGGCGAAGAAGTTCGCGACGTAGTGAATCTTTCACACAATTCCAATTGGACCAAAAAGGGTAAAGCGTATCATGGACGATTCTCGCGTTATGACCGGTCAAGAGCGTTACCGTAACAATGTGTTGTACTACATGAACGTTCGTCGTAGCTGGTACATCGTGAGCCATCGTTATAAAAACGACAGCTATGCACGTTTGGCGTTAGATCGTTTTTATAACGATTACAAACAGTTCTTTACAGAACATGCGACTGTGTCTGAAGATGCTAAATTGGACTATGCGCAACAAATCATCGATATCTTGGATCATAATACGGCCAATGTACGCATGATGAGTGCGTTTCTACTATGAACGAAATGGTGATCTTCAGCTGAACAGAGCCATGAAAGACGGCAATAATCGCGTGAAAACCTGTAGATGATGGGTCCTACGGTGGATGAACTCCATACAGTAGACCTTCACGAAAGCGATTAGTGCACCTACAATTCAATAAAAATTTAGACTATATCATATGACGAAAGCCAGAGGCACAAACCGCCTCGGCTTTTTGATCATCCCATAGACTAAATCTTTCGTATATGAATATGTAAATTTAATTCCATAAATATATAGAAAAGATGAAGAATTTCTATCTTATTTTCATCTATTAAATAAAACCATAAAAATGAATGAAACATGAAAAAGCTGTTTACAATATTGAAAATTATTTGATATAATAGTCGCTCAGAGTGAGTATCTTATAGAAAAAGATATACGTATAGTACCAAACTGTAGTATTGAGTACTATTGTTTTATGTTAGAAGTGTAGATGATTTTTATATCTATTACTTCTTCTTTTATTTTGCTATATGAGGCTATAAACATATGTAACCAGCAAGTCCGGTAGTTCGGTGAGAAAGAATAACATGAATCAGATTTATAATGTAATTTGGAGTAAAAGCTAAAAATTGCTACGTTGTGAGTATCTGAGTTAGTTAAGAGCGGTGGAGGTAAAGCTAGTGTGAGTTCTGCAAGAACGAGCATTACTTTCCGTGCAGCTTTATGCGTGTTTGCTATTACGGGTTGTTTAGTATCGGGGATTGCAGAAGCAAATGTAGTACAAGGCCCTGGCGCGGCTGCTACTGGTAGCAATAGCGTGGCAGTCGGCGATAATGCGAAAATCCTGCAGGTGCTAAAGTCTGTGGCTGTAGGTAATGCGACTTACGTGGCGACAAGTGAAAAATGGTATTGCCATCGGTAATGGTGCAAAGGCTGAAGGGCAACAACGGTGAAGGTTCCATATCCTGCGGGTACTATTGCTATCGGTCAAGGGTCAGTTGCAAAGGAAAATGGCGATATTGTAATAGGTCGTCAAGCGAAGAGCACGATTTCCAAGTATCATCAACAACCTGGATCCGGTGCAGTTGTAATGGGTGCAGAAGCTGCTTCTTACGGTTCTCGTGGCGACGTAGTCATCGGTGCTGCAGCGGAAGCTAATATAATTAGAAAGAATGCTACTGTTGATGGTGACGGACAGCTGTTTTCACAATCTGTAGCTATCGGTAGCGTAGCGAAGGTATATGGCACACAATCTGTGGCTATCGGTGGTGATGTAAGATCTATTGGTCAGTCTTCTATCGCTATCGGCGGTGATGATATCGATCAGGCAAAGCCTGATTTATATAAGGCTATTCCTGATTTATCGGTGCCAGGTACGCAGAAAAACTTTAACCGTGAAGTGGCTGCATTGCATCCAGGTGGATTGGGTACAGCAGCTCTTAATGATAGTAAGAACTATGTAAATACTGCATCTATCGGAAATGCCAGCCTTGCTATTGGTATGATGACGCAGTCTTTAGGCACGGGTTCTAATGCTATCGGTGCTAACTCCTTGTCAAAAGGTGTGGCTAGCACCGCTATCGGTGCTATGGCTCGTAGCTGGGGGAATAACTCTCTTGCTATTGGTAGTCAGGCTGGTGCTTATGGGGAGAAATCCACAGCTCTCGGCGATACAAATACAGTGGGCTTTGATATGACGAATGCAACTCTATCCGGTGCATCCGCTGGTGCTCTTGGTAAAGGCAATAAGGTTTACGGTAATAATGCATATGCTATCGGTAGTGACAATACGAGTAGGGACTGCTACTGTTACAGAAATTACAGAAGCTAATGGCGATAAAATTAAAAAGGTTACTGCTGGTACGGTTAAAGGTAATACAGCTGGTGCATTTGGTTATAAAAATACCATTACAACGGATAATTCCTATGCAGTAGGTAGTAACTCTACTATTTCCGGTGACAATGGCATGGTTTTTAGGTAACAGTGCTACTAGTAACAGGGCTAATAGGTTTAGCTCTTGGTAATAATACGAAAGTAGCCAATGACAATGCCGTAGCTATCGGTAATGGCTCTGAAACAGCAGCGGCTGTGGCTACTCCTTCTGCAACAATCAATGGGGCAACTCATAACTTTGCAGGCACAAATCCTGCTTCCACAGTAAGCGTAGGCAAGGCAGGTATGGAACGGACTGTTACTAATGCTAGCGGCCGGTCGTATTTCTGCTACATCCACTGATGCTATCAATGGTAGCCAATTGTTTGCAGTTAAAACGGAAGTAGAAAAAGGCGTATCTTATGCGGGTGATGTAAAAAGCTGCAGCAGCTGCAGACAATAAATTCACGCGTAAATTAGGCGAACAAACTAATGTTGTAGGCGGCGTGACTGATGCAACTAAATTGACAGATAACAATATCGGTGTCGTTTCTAATGGCACTGATACGCTAAATATTAAATTGGCTAAAACATTGACTGGTTTGGACAGCGTTACAGCTGGTGGTACTACTGTCAATAACGGCGGATTGACCGTAAATGGTAAAAACATATGTATCTCCAAATGGTATCAGTGACTAACCATAAAAGATCGCCAATGTAGCTGATGGTACTACACCTAATGATGCGAGTTAACTATGGTCAATTACAAAATGTAGATTAACTCTATCGATAAAGCGCCTACTGTGAAAGCAAAAGATGCAAATGTAACTGTAACAGAAGGTACAAATGCAGCAGGTGGTAAGGAATATACTGTTGGCTTAGGTAATACAATCAATGTTGGTACTGCACATCCTGTAACTGTAGATGGTAATGCAGGTCATGTAACAGGTCTTCAAAATACAGATTGGAATGTAGATAATCCTGTGGCTGTTCCTGGACGTGCTGCTACAGAAGATCAGTTGAAAAAGGTTAACGATACGGTTAATACCAATAAGGATCAAATCGACAAAAATAAACAAGCAATCGCTGATAACAAACAAAATATCACAACAAATGCCGGTAATATTGCTAATAATACGCAAAATATCGCAAAGAATGCTGGCGATATCGTTACCATCAATAAAACTATTGAAAAAGGGTTGAACTTTGATGGGGACTCTGGTGCAACAATCAATAAGAAATTAGGTGATACGGTTGCTGTTAAAGGCGGTGCTACAGGTACATTGTCTGACAACAATATCGGTGTTGTATCCGATGGTACTGGCACATTGAATGTGAAATTGGCTAAAACATTGACTGGTTTGGACAGCGTTACAGCTGGTAATACTACTATCAACAACGGCGGTTTGACCGTAGGTGGTAAGAATTATGTATCTCCAAATGGTATCAATGCTAATGACCAAAAGATCACCAATGTGGCTAATGGCGACGTGGCTGCTAACTCTAAAGATGCAGTTAACGGCGGTCAATTACATCAAGTTAAGCAAGATCTTGGTGACCAAATTACGAATACCAAGAATGATTTAAATAATAAAATTGATAATACTAAAACGAGATCTTATCAATAAAAAGGCCTTCGTTTTAACGCCGGATAATGACGATGACGAATAAAATTGAGGCTCTAAAGTAACTGTAAACGGTGATGACAACATTACCACAGAAATTACTCAAACTGGTGATGATACTAAGATTGCTCTTAAAATTAAAGAAAGATCTTAATGTTAGATCTGTTACCGCTACAGATACTGTGAAAGCAGGGCGACGTAACAATGGGTAAACAAAGCTGATGGTGCTAACCCTGGTAATACAGGCAACTATATTACAGGGTCTTGATAATAAGACTTGGGATCCAGGTAATGTTGTATCTGGTCGTGCTGCAACAGAAGACCAGTTGAAACAAGCTTTGGCAAATCAAACTGCAACAGGTCTTAAATTTGATGCCAATGTAGGCGGTGTACAAACTAGTAAATTAGGTTCTACCGTTATCGTAAAAGGCGAAGGTAAAGCTGCTGATACCGATTATAGCGGTGAAAATATCAAGACTTTCATCAGACAAGATGCAGTAACAGGTAATACGACGATTGACGTGAAAATGAGCAAAAATCTTAAAGCTGAATCTGTAAACAAAGTTGGCTAAAGGTGATGGTAAGGATGGTGTATCCATCACTGGGTCTGATGTAGCTGAATGGTACAGACGGCAAGGTGAGCTATTACAGATAAAGATGGTAAGATGCTGTATCTATGTCCAGCAAAAGATGGTGTAGGTCACATCGGTTTAAGCGGTAAAGATGGTAAAAGTGCGGATATTACTGCTGAAAAAGGCGACCCTGATATCGAAGGCAATGAAATCACGCGTATTAAATACCAAGACGAAAATGGTAAAACACACCAAGTGGCAACCAAAGATGACGGTATGAAATACGGTGGCGATAGCGGTGCTGTGATCAACAAAAAGCTTAACGAACAAGTAAACGTAATCGGCGGTATTACTGATGCTAGCAAGTTGACTACAGAAGACAATTTAGGTGTCGTATCCGATGGTAGCAATAACCTCAAGGTTCGTATGGCAAAAGACTTGAAAGGTCTTGAAACAGTAACAACTAAAGATGCTGCAGGCAACACTACAGTTGTAAATGGTGGCGGCATGAAGATTACACCTGCTAGTGGTAACCCTGTGAGTCTAACTAAAGATGGTTTGGATAACGGTGGTAACAAGATTACTAATGTAGCTAATGGTGCGGCTCCAGACAGTGCAGTCAATAAATCTCAACTGGATCAAGCTGCAGCTGCTGACTACTAACAGTAACAGCAGGCGATATTAGAAGGTTACATCAAGCGACAATCCGAAATGGTTCCACTATGAAGTAAGCCTTAAAAGACCAAGTAACATTGGGCTCGATCCGAAGAAACAAATCGCCATCGATGGTAATGAGCACAATCAAAGCTGGTGACAAGATTGAAATCGACGGTAACAAAGGCACTATTAATGTTGGTAAAGATGGTCAAGATGGCGTATCTATCGCAGGCCTGATACAGCTGAACGGTACAGATGGCAAGGTAGGGTATCACAGGCAAAGACGGTAAAGATGCTGTATCTATGTCCGGTAAAGACGGTGTTGGTCATATCGGTTTAACTGGTAAAGACGGCCGTAATGCGGATATTACCGTTGATAAAGGTGATCCAGACTTAGACGGTAACAATATCACTCGTATTAAGTACCAAGACGAAAACGGTAAAGACCCGCAAGTGGCAACTAAAGATGATGGTATGAAAATACGGTGGCGATAGCAGTGCGTAATCAACAAAAGCAACGAACAAGTAAACGTAATCGGGTGGTATTACTGATGCTAGCAAGTTAACTACAGAAGACAATTTAGGGGTCGTATCCGATGGTACTGGCAACCTTAAGGTTCGTATGGCGAAAGACTTGAAAGGTCTTGAAACAGTAACAACTAAGGATGCTGCAGGTAATACGACAGTTATGAACGGTGGCGGTGTAACGATTACACCTGCTAGCGGTAATGCAGTAAGTCTTACTAAAGATGGCCTCAACAACGGCGGTAATACAATTACCAATGTTGCTGCTGGTGTAGAACGGTACAGATGCAGTTAATGTAAAATCAGTTAAAAGGTGCAACGGATGAGATGGCGAATGCTATCAATGCTGTAGCGGGCGAAACACAACGTGTAGGTGCTCATGCAGCGGCTATGTCTGCGCTGAAACCGATTCAATACGATCCATTGGAACCAACTCAAGTAATGGCTGGTGTAGGTAATTACCGAGGCGAAACAGCAGCGGCGTTAGGCGTTGCACATTACACTGCGGAAGATACTATGTTCCATTTGGGCGTATCTGTTGGTGGTCATCACAATATGGTGAATGCCGGTGTGACTCACAAATTCGGTAACTCCGATGCGAAGAAAGCGATTCCAGATCGTTATAAAAGGTGGCCCTATCAGCTCCGTTTTATGTGTTGCAAGATGAAGTGACAGCGTTGAAAGCTGAAAATGCACGCATGCAAGAAAGCCTCAACGAGGTGTCTTCCGTTAAGGCAGATAATGAACAAATGAAGGCCCAAATTGCATTGTTGATGCAACAAGCAGGAGCTTACAAAATAACTTTGACTTGATTAAATGGGTTATTTAGTATACTCTAGTCATGTAAGAATTATGTAAGGAATATGAAAGCCGCCCTTTGGGAGGCGGCTCATCATTAGGAGGATTTATGAAATTCAAAACATTTATGCCTGTATTGGCACATGCTTGTGTGTGTGCGGTAGGTCAAGCGGATGCGGCTCAAGATCGATTGATGATGCCGGAACAACCAGCTGAACCATTAAACGTGATTGAAGCAGAAGTGGCCCGTTCTGTACCTAGCGAAGAGTTCAGGACGTAGTGAATGCTTTCACACAATTCCAATTGGACCAAAAGGGCAAGCGTATCATGGACGATTCCCGCGTTATGACTGGTCAAGAGCGTTACCGTAACAATGTGTTGTACTACATGAACGTTCGTCGTAGCTGGTACATCGTAAGCCATCGTTATAAAAACGATAGCTATGCGCGCATGGCGTTAGATCGTTTGTACAACGATTACAAACAGTTCTTTACAGAACATGCGACTGTATCTGAAGACGCTAAAATGGACTATGCGCAACAAATCATCGATATCTTGGATCGTAATACAGCCAATGTACATGATGATGAGTGCGTTTCTACATGAACGAAATGGTCATCTTCAGCTAGATGAAGCTATGAAGGAACGTGCAATAATCGCGTGAAACCTGTAGATGAAAAAGCAGCTCCTGCGATGGACGAACTTCACACAGTGGACCTTCGTAAAGCGATTAATGCACCGACATTTCAATAATTTTAGATGATTCAATTATAAAATTAAGTGTTGTTGTGTTGTATTGTATTTCTTATAATTGTATGACCGATAAAAAAATATCAGGGGTGTTGTTTGTATTAACAATACCCCGATATTTTTCATCATATAATTTTGCAATCAATGTGATTCGCTGACCTTGAATCACCTTATATGTAATTTTTACGATGGCGTAAAAAGTTGTGATGCAGAGTGTAACTGATCGTTAGGTTGAACGTCCGCATCATATGTGAATACGCCTTCTTCCCCATTAAAGCGACCTTTGATTGTGAAGTTTGATTATCTCGTGTAACTACGATATCTTCTTCTGTAACCATATTTGGTTTATCTATATTTTTGTTGTAGAATATTGAGTTCTGACATGAATTTCTTCCTCCTTTCTGCTTTCAGTATAACAATAAAAATTAAAAACACATGGAGTAATCGTATAAATTGTTTTATACACATATGCTCTATTTCTATAAACCTATAAAGCCCTTAATACACCTTTAGAGTGCCTTAGAATAAAAAGGAATGACGGCGATTTGAATTTCACCTGTCATTCCCTTTACTATATAATAAAATGCTACCTTTATTGATTGTGCAATAGTTAATTTGGCTTAAAGTAGGTATGTAGTAATTGTGTACGTACATTGAGTCAAAATGGCAAAGAAACACTGTACGATATCTGTTTATGAAAAGATATCATTCTATTATATGGTCTATCATAAATCAGAATGATGAAGAAAAATAAATTGGTTATATATGATGTGATATTGAGTACATAATTATGGAGCATATTAGTATTATTTATGAAAGTTGGTGAAATAATAGTAAAAAATACAGCATTTATGCAGAATATTCAGTATATTTAATTTTATCAAAATTATTAATAACTTAAATACTAAAGTTTTATGAAAATAAAATGAAAAAGTTTACTTTTCCCGTAATTTGTGGTATTTTAGATATACACATTCAAGAATGTCGATGAATTCTCAATACATCATCGATCCATCATTTGTTATTTCATTAAATATGTAGATAGTTAGTTAGTAAGTTTTATAGGAGAAAGATTAATGAATCGAGTATTTAAAGTGATTTGGAATCGCACAAAGGGCTGCTATGTCGTTGTGGCGAAACAGCAAAGAACATGACGAAAACGTTCCTCTTTGTCGGTTGTATTTTCTAAAATGGTAGGTGCTACTGCAGTTGCCGTTATATTGACAGGTGTTATGATGCCTACGGATACGTATGCGACATCAATAACGCGAGGTGATAATGCCTATGCTGAAAATGATGGCGGTATAGCAGTTGGTGATAAAACAGTATCAAAAGGAAACTATAGCGTGTCAATAGGATCAGAAGCATCTGTAGGGAAAGGTGATACCGATGAGAATAATGCCCAAAATGGTATTGCTATCGGACATAATGCAACAGTTAAAGTAGATCATGCGGGAGACCCTAAGATTCAAGATAAGAGTGGTGGTATTGCGATTGGTCATACCGCTTCAACTACAGAGATTAATGCAATTGCCATTGGTACTGGGGCTAAAGTGACTGCGGCACAAGCTGTTGCAGTAGGCCGTAATTCTAAAGTCTTTGTTCATAATGGCGTAGCAATGGGGAATGAAACTCGTGTTAATTCATTAAATGGTTTTGCATTGGGTAATAATGCAAAAGCTGGTTATGATGATCATGAGGCCGCTGTTGCAGGGCTAGCTAACGACCAAGCGTTCGGTTCCAATGCACGTGCTTGGGGTGGCTCCTCCATGGCGTTTGGTAATGATGCGAAGGCCGGCGGTGGCGGTGATATTGCTATGGGTAATGGCGCTCAATCGAGATCCCAATGGGGTGTAGCAATCGGTAATGGTGCAAAAGCACTAGGGCAAGCTGCTCGTGCAATCGGTGCTAATTCTACAGCTAGTGGTGTTAACTCTGCTGCTATGGGCTGGGATAGTGTGGCTAGTGGTGCTTCTTCTATCGCTATTGGTGAGACTTCAAAAGCGACTGCAGATAATTCTATCGCTATGAGTAAAGCTGCAATCGCAGCTGCAGATGACTCCATTGCCATCGGTAAAAATGCATCAGTTGATGCTAATCAACAACGATCTATTGCATTAGGTGCTAACTCTAAGACTGCTAATGTGGTGAGCACACCAAATCAATTGGTAAATGGTTTGTGGTATAAAAACTATGCGGGTGGCAGTTCTGCTGACTCCACACTTAGTGTAGGTAGTGATACGCTAAAACGTACTATTACAAATGTGGCTGCAGGTCGTGTGGATGCACAATCTACAGATGCAATCAATGGTAGCCAATTATATGGTGTTGCTAATACTTTGGGTAATTTAGCAAAGTACTACAAAAAGGCCTTTTAGGTGGCAATGCAGCGCTTGACCCTGATACGGGTAACTTGTCGATGAGCAATATCAGTAACACTGGTAAAGGCACGATTCATGATGCTATTAAATTCAATAAAGACACTATTGATAAAGGTCTTAACTTTGATGCTAATACAGGGTGGTGCGAAAAACAACCTATTAGGGTTCTAAAGTTACCATCAAAAGGTGACGAGCAATATCAATGCCGCAATTACACAAAGCTAATGGTGATACAACTATTAACATGACTTTGGGTAACACTGTTACAAAGTAGGTACAGCAGAACCTGTAACGATTGATGGTACTACTGGTCATGTAACAGGCCTTCAAAATAAAAGACTGGAATATAGATAATCCTGTGGCTGTATCCCAGCCGTGCTGCTACAGAAGATCAGTTGAAAAAGGTAAATGATAAAGTTAATACCAATAGAGGCGCAATCAGATAAAAATGCTGAGTGATATCAATACTAACAAGCAAAATATCACTAAAAAAATGCTGGCGACATTGCAGAATAACAAAAGCTGATATCGCTAAAAATAAACAAGATATTTCCACTATTAACACAAAGATTAATAAAAGGCTTTGAACTTTGCTGGCGATACTGAGCACTGTAAGTAATCAGACAATTAGGTGATACTGTAACTGTTAAAGGCGGTGCGACAGGCACATTGTCTGACGGTAATATCGGTGTTGTATCCGACAGCAATGGACATTAAATGTGAAATTAGCTAAAACATTGACAGGCTTAGATAGCGTTACAGCTGGTAATACTAAGATTGATAATGGTGGACTTTGACCGTGGGTGGTAAGAACTATGTATCTACAACGGGTCTCAATGCGAATAATCAAAAGATTACTAATGTTGCTAGATGGTAGTGCACCCTAATGATGCAGATTAACTATGGACAATTACAAGCTGCTATCAGTGGTACAGCTAAAGCATCCACTGTAAAAAGCAAAAGGATGCAGAATATAACTGTAACAGAAAGTACAAACGCTAGCAGGCGGTAAGGAATATACTGTTGGTTTAGGTAATAAAATTACCGTGGGTACAGCACATCCTGTAACTGTAGACGGTGATGCTGGTCATGTAACAGGCCTTACAAATACAGATTGGGATGTAGATCATCCTGCAGCTGTATCTGGTCGCGGTGCTACAGAAGATCAGTTGAAAAAGGTTAATGATAAAGTTAATACTAATAAAACTGCTATCGATAAAAAAATGCCGGATATTATCAATACTATCAATGCAACATGATTGATCAGCAGAATTCGACATTATCTGAGTGGTGATTTTGCGGTGTACTGGTCTATCAATAAGAAATTAGGGTGATAAAACTATCCTGTTAAAGGCGGTGCTACGGGCACATTGTCCGACAGTAATATCGGTGTTGAATCCGACAGCAATGGACATTGAATGTGAAATTAGCTAAAACATTGACTGGTTTGGATAGCGTTACAGCTGGTGATACTACGATCAATAACAGCGGCTTTGACTGTAGGGGGTAAAACATATGTATCTCCAACAGGTATCAATGCAAATGACCAAAAGGTAACGAATGTTGCTAACGGGGATGTGTCTGCTAATTCCAAAGATGCAGTCAACGGCGGTCAATTGCACGATGCTAAAAATGAACTTATCAACAAGGGCCTTCGTTTCGATGCTAGATGATAACGATGAAAAACGAACAAACTTGGTTTCTAAAGTAACAGTAAATGGTGATGGTAATATCACTACTGAAATTACGCAAACCGGCGATGACTACCAGATCGGCGTTAAATTGAACAAAAATCTTAATGTTCAAACGTTGACGGCTACAGATACTGTGAGAAGCCGGCGGTGTAACAATGAGTAAACACGCTGATTCTAACAACTATGTAACTGGTCTTGATAATAAAAGATTGGGATGTGAATACATCTAATCCTGTAAGCAGTCGCGCTAGCTACAGAAGATCAATTGAAAAAATCAGTGATGTTGTTAAAGAGCCAAAGGTGCTGCTGCTACAGATTACCGTTTGGTGAAAAATACAGCTGCTGCAGATGGAGCTTATGCAGTTGATTCTAACGGTGATGTTGACTTAACTGTAGAGATAAAAACCATGCAGGTAAAAAGAAAGCTGTTAAGATTAAGGACGTTGCATCTAAATCTAGCCTCGATAAATTGAAATGATCGTGCTGTTAAGTATGATTTGGACTAATGATGGTGACTGTTGATAAGACAAAAAGTAACTATGAAGGTCCTACTTATACTAATAAAACTGGTGGTACTCATGTAACAAACGTAGCGTATGCTACAGGTAACGATGGCAGCGAAGCAGTTAATATGGATTACTTGAAAGATAGAATCAAAAGATAGCGAAGACGCATTAACTAATAAAGGTTTGAAATTCGACGCTAACAGTGGCGGCGTAAAAACAATAAACTTGGCTCTACGGTTACTGTTAAGGGCGAAGGTACTGATGCTGATGCTAACTATAGCGGTGAAAATCTTAAAACTTTCATCACACAAGATCAAGATGGTAGCACAACTATCGATGTGAAGATGAACAAAAACCTCAAAAGCTAATAGTGTGGCAATTGCTGGTAAAAATGGTCAAGACGGCGTTACAATTAAAGGTGGCGACGCTAAAAACAGTGTAGATGGTACAAGCATTAATCGTTTAGTGACCGAAGATAAAGACGGCAATACATACGCTTTGCAACTCTTGATGATGGTATGATGTACGGTGGCGATACAGGTAAATGTGATTAAAAAGAAACTTAACAACCAAGTGAATATTGAGGGCGGTATCTCCGATGAAAAGCAAATTAGCGACTAGAAGACAACATCAGTGTTGTTTCCGACGGTTCCGATACATTGAAATTGCGCTTGCGAAAGAATTGAAAAGCTTGACGTCTGCTACTTTCACAAACAGCGGCAATAATACTGTTATCAATGGTGATGGCATGACCATCAATCGTGCTGGTGGCGATGCAGTAAGTCTTACAAAAGACGGCTTAAATAACGGCGGTAACAAGATTACAGAATGTTGCTGACAGCACGGACCTAACGATGCAGTTAATAAATCTCAATTGGATAAAAGCTACAGCGCTGCATCTACAACGGTATCTGCGAGGTAATAATATTACTGTAGACACCTAGCACCAATGCGAATGGTTCCAGAACTATGAAGTAAGTCTTAAAAGATCAAGTGACATTGAGCTCTGATGCTACGAAAACAAATCGCAATGGATGGTACTACAGGGACTATCAAAGGCTGGTGATAAAAGTTACAATCGACGGCAACAAAAGGTACTGATTAAAGCTGGCAATGTAACAATTGACGGTGAAAAACAGGTACCATTAAAGCTGGCGACAAGGTAACTATCGACGGGTAAAGATGGTAAGATTGCAGCAGGCAAGGTATCTGTTGATGGTAAAGACGGTTATGTGACGGGTTTGGAAAATAAAGATTGGGATCCTAACAACATCACAAGCGGTCGTGCTGCTACAGAAGACCAATTGCAAAAAATCTCACAAAGCCTTGGATAATAAGATTACTAACCTGGGTGATGAAATCACGAAAAAAAGGTATGAATTTCGCCAGTAGTCAGGTGAATTCCACCGTGATTTAGGTCAAAGGTTACTATCAAAGGTGAAGGTACGAAGTCTGACGATAAATACTCCGGTGAAAATATTAAAAACCGTAGCCGACCAAAGATGGTAATGTTACTATCAAGATGGCGAAAAACCTTAAGACTGACAAGCAACTACTGATAAAGGTGAAAGTTGGCAAAAAGCAGTAAGGATGGCGTATCCATTACTGGCCCTAACGGTGCTGACGGTACAGACGGCAAAGGTAGGTATCACAGGCAAAAGACGGTAAAGATGCTGTATCTATGTCCGGTAAAGACGGTGTTGGTCATATCGGTTTAACTGGTGAAAGACGGCCGTAATGCGGATATTACCGATTGATAAAAGGTGATCCAGACTTGAGACAGTAACAACATCACTCGTATTAAGTACCAAGACGAAAACGGTAAGACCCACCAAGTGGCAGACTAAAGATGATGGTATGAAATACGGTGGCGATAGCGGTTCCGTAATCAAGAAAAAGCAACGAACAGAGTTAATGTGGTGGGTGGCATTACTGATGCTAGCAAGTTGACTACAGAAGACAATTTAGGTGTCGTATCCGATGGTACTGGCAACCTTAAGGTTCGTATGGCGAAAGACTTGAAAGGTCTTGAAACAGTAACCACTAAGGATGCTGCAGGTAATACGACAGTTATGAACGGTGGCGGTGTAACAATTACACCTGCTAGCGGTCAATGCTGTAAGTCTTACTAAAAGATGGCCTCAACAACGGCGGTAATACAGTACCAATGTAGGCCCTGGCGTAAACGGCACGGATGCGGTTAACGTAAATCAATTGAAAGGTGCTACAGATGGGTTAGCTAATGCTATTAACTCCGTAGCGGGCGAAACACAACGTGTAGGCGCACATGCAGCGGCTATGTCTGCATTAAAACCGATTCAATATGATCCATTGGAACCAACTCAAGTGATGGCCGGTATCGGTAGATTACAGAGGTGAAACTGCGGCACTCTTGGCGTTGCACATTACACAGCAGAAGATACAATGTTCCCAGTAGAGCGTATCTGTTGGTAGCCACCATAACATGGTAAATGCTAGTGTAACTCGTAAATTCGAGTGCTTCCGATGCTGAAGAAAGCGGTTCCTGAACGTTACAAAAGGTGGCCTATTAGCTCCATGTACGTAATGCAAGATGAAATGACTGCTTTGAAAGCTAAGTACGAAAAAGTACAACGCGACAATGAAGAAATGAGAGCACAAATTGCATTATTGATGCAACAAGCGGGCTTGAAATAATATGAAATAACATATTGATACGGCAGTGCTTATAAAAGGCGCCAAAAAGCGAAATGCTTTTAGCGCCTTTCTATCATGAAAATAGATTCAATGGTTGTTTGAGCATATATATGTCATGGTATTCTTGTAATGTAATTAAAATAGGTGAGTAATAGTTGAATCATAATAGTTTACTAAGGTGAAATACATTTTTCATGAAGTTAATTTTATGCGAAAAATTAGTACATTTAACATATTCATAAAGGTATATGGCGGAGTTTTTGTATATTCATAAATATTTATGATTTGGAAGTGAGTGTAGAGTGAAAAAAATTTTTACTTTTACCATAGAATATGATATATTTAATATGATATGCATCGGTAAATAGCCATATATTAACTGTGTTTTACTTTTTAAAAGAAATATAAAATATTTTATTATATTCACTATAATTTGATAGTTTTATGCAAGGAGTAAAACGAGATGAACCGAATTTTTAAAGTAATCTGGAGTCGTACAAAAGGATGTTATGTCGTTGTGGCTGAAACAGCGAGAAATATGTCGAAACGATCGACAATGACAACGGTATTTGCCAAGATGTCCGGGTCTGTAATTGCTACGGCTTTATTTATGTCCATGATGTCTCCAATGATCGTGCATGGGAGTACTATTGTACAAGGGGCTGGTGCTCAGGCTAAAAATGGCACTGTAGCGATAGGTGACAATAGTACAGCAATGGCAGATAACAGTGTGGCACTGGGTACAGGTGCTACTGTTACAAAAATAAATAGGGCTAATGTTGGTAATGTGCAAGGTGTTGCAATCGGAAGAAATGCAAGCGTTGAAGTAAATAATGGTGTTGCCATTGGTAATTTGACAAAAGTAGCTTCTTTAAATGGCTTTGCCCTTGGTAATACATCTTGGGCTGGATATGATGAGGCCGGTAACTATGTAGGTGCCGATAATGATCAGGCATTTGGTACTAATGCCAGAGCTTGGGGTGGATCCTCCATGGCCTTTGGTAATAATGCTAAAGCTGCTGCTGGTGGTGCCGTTGCAATGGGTAACGGATCGCAGGCAAGAGGTAAATGGGCCGTTGCAATCGGTAATAATGCACAAGCTAAGGGCGAAGGGTCCAGAGCTCTTGGTGTAAACTCCTATGCAGTAGGACTCAACTCCATTGCAATGGGCTGGGAAAGTAATGCCCGTGAGGATTCTTCTATAGCTATTGGTACAGATTCTGACTCAGTTCAGAAAAATAGTATTGCCATCGGTAATCGTGCAGTTAACTATGCAGAGGATAACGTTACTCTTTAGTAGAAATACAACGGTAAAGGGAAAAATCATAATCGTTCATGTTGCATTAGGTACTAATTCTGCAACTGCGGATACTCATAGTACACCGAATCAACATGTAAATGGTTTTGTGGTATAAGAATTTAGCAGGGAGGGAACAGCGGATTCTACTGTAAGTATTGGTAATGATACGGTAAAACGTACGATTACAAATGTGGCAGCAGGGCGTATGAATTCTTCGTCTACAGATGCTATTAATGGTAGTCAGCTATATGCCGTAGCAAATAGCTTGGGCAATTTAGCCACTACTACTAAAAAAATATCCTTGGTGGTAATGCAGCGCTCGATCCTGATACCCAGTAAATTAACGATGAGCGATATCGGTTTTACAGGTAAAAAGCACGATTCACGATGCTATAGATATAATAAAGATAATATCGATAAAGGGATTGTTCTTTTATGGTGATAACTTTGTTCAGAACCAAGTAAAATTAGGTGACACAGTAAGAATAAAAGGTGGCGCTAGCGGTGCTTTGGCTGACAACAATATTGGGGTTCAAGCAGACGGAAATGGCACACTAAATGTGAAATTGGCTAAAAATTAACTGGTTTGGATAGCGTAACAGCAGGAACTGCTACGATTGATAATAAAGGGGTGTCTGTAGGCGGTAAACTCTATGTGTCAACAGGGTGGTCTTAATGCCAATAATCAACAGCTTAGAGGTGTTTGCAGACGGTACCAGGTAGTCAGGGACGCAGTTAACTACGGTCAGTTGCAGCGTGCAATTAATGGTACAGCTAAAGAAGCCATATGTAAAAGCAAATGATGATGGTAATATTACGATAAAGGAAAACTCAACGGCGAAAGGTGGTAAAGAGTATACTGTTGGCTTAAACTATAAGATTACTGTAGGGAAAGGGGCGGCCTCGCATCCTGTAACCATAGATAGTGGTACGAGGGAACGGTCAGGTCTTACCAATACATCATGGAATGTAAATAATCCAGCACCTGTTACAGGGCGTGCTGCTACGGAAGATCAGTTAAAGCGGGTTAATGAGAGTTAATTTCAATCAGTATTTTATTAATCAAAATACGCAGAATATCTCAGATAACTCAAGCCGTATTGTGGTGCCAATGCGAAAATATCACAAAAATACAAGGTGATATTACTACTAATAAGAATGTATTAACACTATCAATAATACTCTTGAAAAAGGGCTCTATTTTAGCAGCGATACAGGTGCTTCGATTAAGAGAAAATTAGGTGATACTCTAGTCATTAAAGGCGGTGCTACAGGGGCATTATCCGATAATAATATTGGTGTTGTATCCGATGGTACCGGTAGATTGACTGTAAAGTTGGCAAAATATTTAACAGGATTAGAGAGCGTTAATGCAGGAAATACTACTATTAGTAAAAATGGTTTGAGTGTAGGTGCTAGAACCTATGTAACACCTGATGGCATCAATGCTAATAATCAAAAGATTACTGGTGTTGCTAATGGTACAGCGCCTAACGATGCGGTTAATTTCAGTCAATTACAAAGTGCTATCGGTGGTACTGCAAAGGCGACTACAGTAAAATCAAAGGATGCAAATGTAACCGTAACAGAAGGTACCAATGTGAATGGTGGTAAGGAATACACTGTTGGATTGGGCAATAAACTTGCAGTAGATGTAGCACATCCTGTAACTGTGGACGGAACTACAGGAACTGTAACAGGCCTTACTAATACCGCTTGGAATGTAAATAATCCACAAGCCGTAACTGGTCGTGCTGCAACGGAAGATCAGTTAAAAACTGTTAATACGCAAGTTAATACAAATAAGGATAAAATAGCTCAGAACACAACTGACATTGCTCAAAATGCGACTGATATCGGTAAGAATAAACAAGATATAACTAAGAACAAGACTGATATAGCTCAAAAATACTACTGATATCGGTAAAAATAAAGACTGATATTGCACAAAACAAGCAAAATATTACTCCAGAACACACAAGATATTGCGACCAATAAAAATGCTATCTCTACAATCAATACAACTATTGCTAAAGGTCTTAACTTTTGATGGAACAGCGGTGCTGTAATTAACAAAACAGTTGGGCGATAAAGCTTAGCATCAAAGGGCGGTGCAGCGGCTGCGAACTTTGACGGACAATAATATCGAGTGTCGTATCTGATGGCGGCACATTAAATGTAAAACTAGCTAAAACATTAACCGGTTTTGGATAGCGTAACGGCTGGGGGTACAACTATCAATAGTAGTGGGTTTGACCGTAGGCGGTAAGACCTATGTAACTCCGAACAGTATTAATGCGAATGACAAGAAAATAACTAATGTTGCTGATGGTGACGTGGCGGCTAATTCCAAAAGAAGGCAGTTAACGGCGGTCAACTTCATGCGGCTAAAACCGAATTAAATAACAACATTAATGATGCTAAAAACTGAATTAAACAAAAATATCGGTGATGCCAAAACTGAACTCAATAAAAATATTAATGACGCTAAAAAACTGAACTGAACGGCAATATAGATAATGCTAAAACCGAGCTAAACAATAATATATCGACTGCGAAGAATGATGCTGATTAATACAGGTCTCAAGTTTGATGCGGATACAGGCGGTGCTAAGACCAATAAATTGGGTTCCAAGGTAACGGTAAATGGCGATGATAATATCACGACAGAAATCAGTCAAACTGGTGACGATACTAAGATCGGTCTTAAATTAAAGAAAGATCTCAATGTTACTACTATTACTGCCGCTGATACTGTAAGCCGGCACTGTGACTATGGGCAAACAAGCAGGTGGTGCAGGCGGTGCAAACGGTAACTTTGTAACAGGACTCGATAATAAGTCTTGGAACGCGGATAATCCTCAAGCTGTAAGTGGTCGTGCTGCTACGGAAGATCAGTTGAAATCTGTTAATGATAAGGTCAATACAAATGTAACCAATATCAATAAAGGATTAAACTTTAACGGCGATAGCGGTGCTGCGATTAATAAAAAATTAGGCGACACTGTTACCATTAAAGGTGGTGCTATGGCGGATCTTACGGATAATAATATCGGTGTCGTGTCTGATGGCAGCACATTAAATGTGAAACTAGCTAAAACATTAACTGGTTTGGATAGCGTAACAGCTGGTGGAACAACTATTAATAGTAGTGGTTTGACCGTAGGCGGTAAGACCTACGTAACGCCAAACGGTATCAATGCAAATAATCAAAAGATTACCGGTCTAGCAAAAGGCACAGATCCTACTGATGCGGTTAACTTCAGTCAGTTGCAGGATGCTATCGGTGGAACTGCTAAGGCAAGTACTGTGAAAGCTAAAAACAGCAATATCACTGTAGAAGAAGGTACAAATGCAGCCGGCGGTAAGGAATATACTGTCGGATTAGGGGATAAAATCACCTTAGGAACTGCTAATCCTGTATCTGTGGATGGTACTGCAGGCACAGTAACTGGTCTCACCAATACTGCTTGGGATGTAGATAATCCACAAGCCGTAACTGGTCGTGCCGCAACGGAAGATCAGTTGAAGTCTGTTAATTCACAAGTTAATACAAACAAGGATAAAATAGCTCAAAACACAACTGACATTGCTCAAAATACGACTGATATTGCTCAGAAATACACAAGATATAACGACCAATAGAAATACTATCTCGTACGAATAATACGACTATTGCTAAGGGTCTTAACTTTCGATGGAGATAGCGGCGCTGTAATCAACAAGCAGTTAGGCGATAAGTTATCTATTAAAGGTGGCGCCGCAGCTGCAAACTTGACGGACAATAATATCGGTGTCGTATCTGATGGTACAACATTGAACGTGAAGTTAGCTAAAACATTAACTCGGTTTTGGACAGCGTAACAGCTGGTGGCACAACTCATCAATAGTGGTGGTTTGACCGTAGGTGGTAAGACCTATGTATCTCCAAACGCATCAATGCGAACATGACCAAAAAGATTACCAATGTTGCTAATGGTGATATGCTACGCAAACTCCAAAGAGATACGGTTAACGGTGGGTCAATTGCATGACGCTAAAACTGAACTTACCAACAAAGGCCTTCGTTTTCGATGCGGATAATAACGCTGAAAAACGAATAAACTAGGCTCTAAGGTAACGGTAAACAGCGATGATAACATCACGACAGAAATCACGCAAACTGGTGACGATACGAAGATTGGTCTTAAATTGAAGAAAAGATCTTAATGTTACATCTGTTACGGCAGCGGAAACTGTGAAAGCCGGCACTGTAACCATGGGTAAACAATCCGATGGTGCAACCCCTGCTAATACGGGTAACTACGTAACAGGTCTTGATAATAAGACATGGAGCGTAACTAATCCTACTGCTGTCAGCGGACGTGCTGCAACAGAAGATCAATTGAAGACAGTTACTGAAGCTATCAAAACTCAAGGTGCTAATGCAACGGACTTCAGTCTCGTTGCTAATCCTGCGGCGGGTTCCAATGGTGACTATACTGTAGATGCCAATGGTGACGTGGCATTGACCGTACAGGATAAGAACCATCCGGATAAAAACAAAAACCGTAACGATTAAAGATGTAGCATCTAAATCCGAAGTGGACAAAAGGCTTGAACTTTGACGGTGACTCTGTCGACTATCAACGAGAAGCTAGGTGGTACTGTTGCCATTAAAGGCGGAGCTGCAGCTGCAGATTTAACTGATAGTAATATTGGCGTTGTATCTGATGGCAGCACATTGAAACGTGAAGTTAGCTAAAACATTAACTGGTTTGGACAGCGCTAACAGCTGGTGGCACAATCATCAATAGTGGTGGTTTGACCGTAGGTGGTAAGACTTATGTATCTCCAAACGGCATCAATGCGAACGACCAAAAAGATTACCAATGTTGCTAATGGCGATGTGGCAGCTAACTCAAAGATGCGGTGAACGGCGGTCAATTGCATGAAGCTAAACTGATTAAACAAAAATATCGCTGATACAAAGACTGAATTAAATAAAAACATTAGCGATACTAAGACCGAGTTGAATAAAAATATCAGTGATACTAAAACTGAACTCAACAAAAATATTGGTGACGCTAAAACTGAACTTACCAATAAAGGCCTTCGTTTTGATGCGGATAATAACGCTGAAAAAACGAATAAACTAGGCTCTAAGGTAACGGTAAACGGCGACGACAATATTACGACAGAAATCACGCAAACCGGTGACGATACTAAGATCGGTCTTAAATTGAAGAAAGATCTTAATGTTACCACTGTTACGGCAGCGGAAACTGTGAAAGCTGGCACGGTAACTGATGGGTAAACAATCCGATGGTGTAACTCCTGCTAATACTGGTAATTATGTAACAGGTCTTGATAATAAGGCGTGGAGTATTGAAAATCCTACGATTGCATCTGGCCGTGCAGCAACGGAAGACCAATTGAAAACGGTTAGTGATGAAGTTAAGAAACAAGGTGCTAGTGCAACAGACTTTAGTCTCGTTGCGAATCCTACGGCAGGCTCCAATGGTGACTACACTGTAGATGCCAACGGTGACGTAGCATTGACCGTACAGGATAAGAACCATCCGGATCAAAACAAAAAACCGTAACGATTAAAGATGTGGCGTCTAAATCCGAAGTGGACAAAGGCTTGAATTTTGACGGTGATTCTGGTACAACTATCAACAAGAAGCTAGGTGGTACTGTTGCCATTAAAGGCGGAGCTGCAGCTGCAGATTTAACTGATAATAATATTGGTGTCGTATCTGATGGCAGTACGTTAAACGTGAAGATTAGCTAAAAAACATTAACTGGTTTGGACAGCGTAACAGCTGGTGGCACAACCATCAATGGTGGTGGTTTGACCGTGGGCGGTAAGACCTATGTATCTCAAATGGCATCAATGCGAATGATCAAAAGATTACCAATGTTGCTGATGGCGATATTGCGGCTAATTCCAAAAGATGCGGTTAACGGCGGTCAATTGCATGACACTAAAACTGAGTTAAATAGCATTAGATAAAGACATTGCATACTAAAAACCGAATTAAATAAAAATATCGTGACACTAAAACTGAACTCAACAAATAATATTAATGACGCTAAGACTGAACTGACCAATAAAGGGCCTTCGTTTTTGATGCGGATAATGATGACGAAAAACGAATAAATTAGGGCTCCAAGGTAACGGTAAACGGCGACGACAATATTACGACGGAAATCACGCAAACCGGTGACGATACGAAGATCGGTTGTAAAATTGAAGAAAGATCTTAATGTTACATCTGTTACGGCTACGAAACTGTAAAAGCCGGCACTGTAACCATGGGTAAACAAGTCGATGGTGCAACCCCTGCTAATACAGGTAACTACGTGACAGGGCTTGATAATAAGACTTGGGATGCAGGTAATGTTGTATCCGGTCGTGCTGCAACAGAGGATCAATTGAAACAAGCTTTGGCAGGGTCAAACTGATACAGGTCTCAAATTCAATGCCAATGTAGGCGGTGTACAAACTAATAAATTAGGCTCTACTATCACTGTTCAAGGTGAAGGCAAAGCTGCTGATGCTGACTATAGTGGTGAAAATATTAAGACTTTCATCAAACAAGATGCATGATCAGGTAACACGACTATCGATGTGAAGATGAACAAAAATCTTAAGGCTGAATCCGTGAAAGTCGGTAAAGACGGTAAGGATGGCGTATCTCTTACCGGTCCAGATACGGCGAATGGCACCGACGGTAAGGTAGCTGTTACAGATAAAAACGGCAAGGATGCAGTGTCCATGTCCGGTAAAGACGGTATAGGTCACATCGGTTTAACTGGTAAAGATGGTCGCAGTGCGGATATTATCGCTGATAAAGGTGCTGCTGATGTTAATGGAAATGAAATCACGCGCATTAAATATCAAGATGAAAATGGCACAACCCATGAAGTAGCAACCAAAGACGATGGTATGAAATACGGTGGTGACTCCGGTACTACCATCAAGAAGAAACAATGAACAATTGGACATTAAGGGTGGTGTTACAAGTGAAGATGAGTTGACCGAAAACAATATCGGTGTTATTAGCAAAAATAATATCCTTAATGTTCGTTTGGCAAAAAATCTGAAAGGTCTAGATTCCATAACTTTCAACAATGGCACTAATGGTGCAAACGGTAAAACCGTTGTTAATGGTGAAAGGTATGACCGTTCAAGATAAGGATGGCAATCCGTTGACTGCTGTTACAAAAGGACGGTGAAGATTGCCAACGGTCCATCCATGACGAAGGACGGTATCGATGCGTCCAACAAGAAGATTACGAATGTAGTCGATGGTACTGATTCTAAGGATGCGGTTAATAAATCCCAATTGGATAAAGCCGCAGCAGCTGCTACTACAACAGTAACGGCAGGTAATAATGTCCAAGTAGATAAGACCACTAATGCGGACGGTTCTACAAATTACAAAAGTGGGCCTCAAGACCAAGTAACGATGGGAACTGATCCTACGAAACAAATTGCGATGGATGGTACAACAGGTACGATTAAAGCCGGTGACAAGGTTACAATCGACGGCAACAAAGGCACCATTAAAGCAGGCGATAAAGTTGAAATCGATGGTAATAAAGGTACCATTAAATCCGGTAATGTTGCGATTGACGGTGAAAATGGTACAATCAAGGCCGGTGACAACGTAACAATCAACGGTAAAGACGGCAAGATTGCTGCGGAAAAGTATCTGTTGATGGCAAGGACGGACATGTGACAGGCCTGGAAAATAAAGACTGGGATCCTGATAATATCACAAGCGGTCGTGCTGCTACAGAAGATCAATTGCAGAAGTCCCATAAAGCCTTGGATAATAAGATTAATAACTTAGGGTGATGAAATTACAAAGAAAGGTATGGATTTTGCCGGTAATACAGGGTGAATTCCACCGTGATTTAGGTCAAAAGGTTACTATCAAAGGTGAAGGTCAAGGGGCTGATAGCGATTATTCCGGCGAAAATATCAAAACTGTAGCCGATCAAGATGGTAATATCAACATCAAGATGGCGAAAGACCTTAAGACCGATAGCATTACTACCAAAGACGATCAATGCTGATACGGTCAATGCTAGATAAGGTGAAAGTCGGCAAAAATGGTCAGGATGGCGTTTCCATTACAGGTCCAGATGCAGCGAAATGGTACAGATGGCAAAGTAGCTGTTACTGGTAAAGACGGTAAAGATGCTGTATCTATGTCCGGCAAAGACGGTATTGGTCACATCGGTTTAACTGGCAAAGATGGGTCGCAATGCGGATATTACTGCTGATAAGGGCGATTCTGATCTCGGACGGGTAATGCTATCACTCGTATTAAGTACCAAGATGAAAACGGTAAGACTCATCAAGTGGCAACCAAAGACGATGGTATGAAATACGGTGGTGATTCCGGAACTCCAATTAACAAAAAACTTAATGAACAGGTAAACGTAGTCGGTGGTATTACGGATGCTGGTAAGTTGACGTCCGAAGATAATTTAGGCGTCGTATCTGATGGAACTAATCTCAAGGTTCGTATGGCAAAAGATTTGAAAGGTCTTGAGTCTGTGACGACTAAGGATGCCAGAGGTAATTCTACGGTTGTGAATGGTAGCGGTGTAACTATTACCCCTGCTAGCGGTAATGCTGTAAGCCTTACTAAAGACGGCTTGAATAATGGCGGTAAAACAATCAGTAATGTAGGCCCTGGCGTAAACGGTACTGATGCGGTTAACTTGAATCAATTGAAGGGTGCTACAGAAGGTATGGCCAATGCCATTAATTCCGTGGCGGGTGAAACGCAACGTGTAGGTGCTCATGCGGCGGCAATGTCTGCGTTGAAACCTATTCAATACGATCCGTTAGAACCAACTCAAGTGATGGCTGGTATTGGCAATTACAGAGGAGAAACAGCAGCGGCTTTAGGTGTTGCACATTACACATCGGAAGACACTATGTTCCATGCAGGCGTATCTGTTGGTAGCCGTCATAATATGGTGAATGCCGGTGTAACTCGTAAATTCTGGTTCTTCTGATGAGAAGAAGGCTATTCCTGAACGTTACAAGGGTGGTCCTATCAGCTCTATGTACGTAATGCAGGATGAAATGACTGCTTTGAAAGCTGAAAATGCACGCATGAAAGCGCAGGATGAAAAATTAACTGCAGACTATGCGGCATTGAAAGAAGACAACCTTCGTCTACAGAAAGATAACGAAGAAACTAAACGACAATTAGCTCTTATTATGAGTCGTTTAGGGCATGTAATTCATACCTATTTCATCTTATATTCATGTGGTAAAAAGCGAGCTGATGTACCAGAAAATACCCATGAAGATTAGATGATTTTAACTCTATATGGTACATAAAATGAAAGAACGAAAGTCTACTGTGAAAGGACTTTCGTTCTTTTTTTGAATTTGACTTCACAAACTTTTCATAATAGTGTATAATACAGAACATATAATTTTAATCGAAAATTATAAATGTGATTAATTTACTATAAAAATCATTAGTTTTAGATTATAAAGTGTTGTTTGGCCCATTGTTGTAAGGGTTTTTATGATTGAAAATATATTTAAATGAGTAAGAAAAATCAATTTTTAAAAAAGAAGTTTAAAGTTCTGAAAATAAATGAGCAGAAATGTGAAAAATATATTTACATTCATAAACTAATCTGATATTTTATATGTATAGTAATTAAATTTTTGATGAAAATTTTATTATTTTTAGTGTTTTAGTGTTGGTTTTAGAATCCCTTATAAAACTGTGTGAAAGGTAGGTACTACTAAATGAATCGTATTTATAGGGTAATTTGGAGTCAGGTACGAGGGCGCATATGTCGTTGTATCTGAAATCGCAAAAAGCCATACTCGTGGCTCCAAAAAGCTTTGTTAGTAATTCCGCTAAAGCTACGGTAAAAGTTGGCTTAGCGGCTATGGTTTTGACCTGCGGTAGCGGATTAATTTCGGGTGTTGATGCAGCACCTATTAGAGGTCTTTCTTTGGCTCCTGGTGAAGGTGAACGTGATGGCGGGTTTACGTATTTATACCCTAGCGAAAAAGCACCTTACATTCAAATGTATGATTACAAAAACACCGGGAAATCCAGGACAAGGACACTTTATATACTGATAATAAGGTGTTCGGTATTCAAATTGGTAATCGTGCGAATGCACGTTCTAATGATGGCTCCGTATCCGGTATTTCTATCGGTGATTATTCCCAATCTCGTGCGTTGGGTATCGGTTTAGGCCATTATGCTCAATCTGAACAAATCGGTGCTATTGCTGTCGGTTCAGCTGCAAAGGCAAAGGCTTTTAACTCCTTGGCGATGATGCGTCAAGCTTACGCAGGAGAACAATATGCGGCAGCTATCGGTACGGCAGCATCCGCACAAGGGTCTGCTAGCTTGGCCATGGGTCACTCCGCATTGGCAAAAGGTGCTCAATCCATTGCTATCGGTTCTGCAAATCCTGATCCATTGACAGACGCAAAAGGTACACCGTATACAGCATATGACGGAAGTACTAATACCCAAGCTAACGCTGCTCGTGCTATTGCTATCGGTCAAGGTGCTAAATCAAATACTGTAGATAGTGTTGCTATGGGGACAGGTGCTAATGTAGCAGCAGGTACAAATTATAAAGGCGAGAATTTTACTCATGGCATAGCTATCGGTAGTAATGCCCTTTCTCAGGGAATACAAGGCGTAGCTATCGGTAACAGTGCTGCTCATTATCGTGATAATGGGGTTGCTCTTGGTAACAATGCCAAAACTCGTGCAATGGACGGCATAGCTATCGGTAATAATGCTGAATCCGGTATTCAAAATGACCCTCAATATAAAGTAAATAACTCCGTTGCTGTAGGTAACTCTGCGCGTGCTCATGGTGGTTCCGGCGTGGCATTAGGTAATGATACATATGCATTGGGCGGATCTTCTGTAGCAGCAGGTAATGCTGCATGGGCATTAGGTGAACGTTCTACAGCTATCGGTAATAACGCTCATTCCGAAGGTTACGGCTCTATTGCTATGGGTCGTGAAGCTAGTGCTTTGAGCACTCAAGATGGGGACAAGAAAAATGTTGTGGCTATCGGTGATGATGCACAAGCAACTGGTTCTCGGTCCATCGCATTGGGCGTAAGCGCTCAAGCAGGTACATTAGAACGTGTACGTGATCGTAGTGTTTATAAAGATAATCCTGAATTAATCACTAAACTTAAAGCTCAAAAAGAAGTAACTGATGCTGTAGCAATCGGTAGTGAAGCAAGTGTACAAGCAAACGAAGGCTTAGCTCTTGGTAGCAATGCGACAGTAAATAACGTTCGTGGCGTTGCGTTAGGTGCTAAATCTGAAACAGCGGCTCTGTGAGCACTGCTAGTGAAACTATTAACGGCTTGAAATATAACTATGCCGGTGGCACTGCTGATTCCACAGTTAGCGTTGGTAACAATTCTACAAAACGTACAATCACTAACGTAGCTGCTGGTCGTGTGAATGCACAATCTACAGATGCTATTAATGGCAGCCAATTATATGGCGTTGCTAATGCAGTGGGTAATGTAGCTAACAGCACTAAGAATATCTTAGGCGGTAATGCTCAGGTTGACCAAAACGGTACTATCACCATGACTAACATTGGTGATACAGGTAAAAATACCGTTCATGAAGCTATTAAATCTGCAAACCAAGGTTGGGAACTTCAAGTTGACGGTAGAAAGCTAAAAGATGTAAAAGCGCCTAATCGTACAGTTAACTTTAAAGCTGGTAAAAATATTGCATTAGAAGGCTCCGGAGATAATGTTACAGTTGCAACTGTTGAAGATGCAAAGCTTCAACTCCGTTACAACAGGTAATGTATCCATGAGCACAAGAGGTATCAATGCTGGTGGTAATCAAATCACTAATGTAAAATCCGGTGGCGATACATTAACAAATGCGGCTAATATCGGTGATATCTCTCGTATTGCAGCTAAATACGATAAATACTTGCAACGTGGTGTCTACTTATGAAGCAAACGGTAATGGCAAGATTAACATGACCGGTACAAACGGTTTAACCGCTGAAGTAACAGGTTTGAAAAATACTTATGTTACATCCGGTACAGTATCCAATGACGGTAAGAGATTGACATTGACACGTAATGATAATCAAACATTCGATGTTGATATCTCTAAAATCTCTAATGGTCTTTCCAAAACTGACTACCGCTTGATTGCAAACCCTGCAGCAGGCAGCAACGGTGAATATAAAGTAGCTGCTGACGGTAGCATGACATTGACTGTTGCGGATGCTGATGGTTCCAATCCTAAACAAGTTAAGTTGACGAACCTTGCTTCTAAAGAGCAACAAGATATTAATACTACTAATATCACAAATAACACTAATAAAATCGCTAAAGGCTTGAGCTTCCAAGGCGATAATAATGTTAAAATCAATAAACAACTTGGCGATACTTTAGGTATTACTGGTGGCGCTACAGGTGCTTTATCTGACAATAACATCGCTGTTGTAGCTAAAAGACAGTAACCTTAATGTTAAGTTGGCAAAAAGACCCTAACAGGTTTGAAACAGCGTAACTGCAGGTTCTGTTCGTGTAGGTAAACATAGCGACAATAAAAACTATGTAACTGGTTTGGACAACAAAGAATGGAATGTTCAAAACCCTACGATCACATCTGGTCGCGCAGCAACTGAAGATCAGTTGAAAAAAGTGTCTGATGAAATCAAGACTACTAATGCAGCTAAAACAGATTACCGTTTGATTAACAATACAAATTCTGCAGATGGTTCTTACTCTGTAGAAAACAATAAAAGTTGATTTAAAAAAGTTAAAGATGAAGCTCATCCTAATAGTCCTGCTAATACGGTAACAATCAACAATATCGCATCCAAAACTGAATTGGATAAATTGACAGAACGTGCTGTTAAATATGATCTTAACGGTGCAACTGTTAATAAAAATAAGGTTACTTTGGAAGGTCAAGGCGGTACAACAATTACTAACTTGAAAGCCGGTGAAGTATCCTCCACTTCTACAGATGCTGTAAATGGTAGCCAATTACATGATGTGAAAATCGAAGCAGGTAAACATTCAAAAGTAACTGTTTCCGATGATAACCTCAAATTGACAACTACTCCTGCTACAAGCACTGAAGGCGCTAAATATGATCTTCGTTTGAACAACAAAGTGACATTGGGTAGCGGTAACAATCAAGTAGTTCTTGATGGTACTGCAGGCAGAGTGACTGCTGGCGCTGTTGTAATGGGTGCTCAAACTGTTCAAAATACGAAACATGCAAGCGAAACTGGTAATTATGTAACTAACTTGAGCAATAAGAAACTGGGATTCCACATCTATCGTATCCGGTCGTGCAGCGACTGAAGATCAGTTGAAAAAAGTTAGCGAACAAATTACTCAACAAGGTAGCAGTGCAACTGACTATCGTCTTGTAAGAAACTCCAGCGCTGACGGCTCCTACAAGGTAAACGACAATGGTGAAGTATCCTTGACTGTAGAGGATAAAAACCATGCAGGCGTTAAAGAACAAGTTACAATCAATAACATTGCATCCAAATCTTCCGTAGATAAATTGACAGATCGTGCTGTTAAATATGACATCAATAACGGTGTTGTTGATAAAACTAAGGTAACATTGGAAGGCGCTAATGGCACTACTATTACAAATGTAAAAGACGGTGCTGTAACAGCTACATCTACAGATGCTATCAACGGTAGCCAATTGTTCAAGACTAAAGAAGAATTGATCAATAAAGGCATGAAATTCGGTGCTGACTCCGGTAACGTAATCAATAAGAAACTTGGTGAACAAGTTAACGTTAAAGGTGGCATTACAGAAGCTTCCAAATTGACTGCAGAAGACAATATCGGTGTTGTATCCGATGGTTCTAACGATTTGAAAGTTCGTTTGGCAAAAGACCTTAAAGGTTTGAACAGCGTAACTGTAGGCGATACAAAAGTTACTTCTAACGGTGTAACTATCAGCAACGGTGCTACAAACAATGCATCTGTATCCCTTACTAAAATCAGGCTTGGATAATGGTGGTAACAAGATTACTAACGTTGCTCGTGGTACAATCGACAGCGATGCAGTAAACTTGGCACAATTGAAAGAAGTATCCAACAGTGCATCTGCAGCAAATACAAAGGTAGCTGAAGGTAAAAACATTAAAGTTGATGAAAGCATCGACAATGTAACTAAAGCTAAAACGTATACTGTAGGTTTGAAAGATGAAGTAACATTAGGTTCTGGTAACACAGCTATCAATATTAACGGTACAACAGGTATCGTAAAAGCTGGCACTGGCGATAATGCTGTGACTATCAACGGCACAAATGGTACTATCAACTCCGGTAAAGTAACTATCAATGGTACTACAGGTACTGTTAACGAATTAACTAACAGAACTTGGAATCCTAATGCTATTACTAATGGTCAAGCTGCTACAGAAGATCAATTGAAAGTAGTAGACAATAAAATTGATACTACAAAAACTGAAATCGTAGAAAAAGGCTTGAACTTCCAAGGCGATGCAGGTACTGCAATTCATAAAGACCTTGGTCAAACATTGAAAATCTCTGGCGGTCAAGCTGACGCATCTAAACTTTCAGAAAATAACATCGGCGTAGTTAATAACAACGGCGTATTGAATGTTAAACTTGCTAAAGATTTGACAGGCTTTGAACAGCGTAACAACTGGTGCTACAACTATTAACAACAATGGTTTGACAATCGGTGGTAACACATTTGTTACAAGCAACGGCTTCAATGCTAACGATACTCAAATCACAAACGTGAAAGCTGGTACAGAGGATAACCACGCAGTTAACCTTAAACAGTTGAAAGAAGTATCCAATAACGCAGCGGCAGCTAAAACTGTTGTAAAAGCAGGTAAAAACATCAATGTAACTGATTCTGAAGATCCACTTACTAAAGCTAAGACTTATACAGTTGGTTTACAAGACACAGTAACATTGGGTTCTGGCAATACTGCTGTTAATATCGACGGCACAAAAGGTATTGTGAAAAGCTGGCGAAGGCAATAATGCTGTAACTATCAACGGTACAAACAGCACAATTAATGCTGGTAACGTAGCGATTGACGGTGTAACAGGCAATATCAATTCCGGTAAAGTTCTTGTTAACGGTGCTAAAAGGTACTGTAAACAACTTAACAAATATCACTTGGGATGCTGACCATATCACAAGCGGTCAAGCTGCAACAGAAGATCAATTGAAAGTTGTTGATAAGAAAATTACTGACAATGGTAGTAACTTGACTAAGAAGGGCTTGAACTTCAAAGGCGATGACGCTACAAGCATTCATAAAGATCTTGGCGAAACATTAGATGTTGTAGGTGGGTACTTCCGATAAAGCTAAATTGTCCGACAATAACATCGGCGTGGTATCTGAAAAACGGTAAGTTGAATGTTAAACTTGCTAAAGAGTTGACTGGCTTAACAAGTGTAACAACTGGTGCTACAACAATTAATAACGAAGGTTTAACAATTGGTGGTAAGAAATTCGTTACAGCTAACGGTTTTGATGCTAACAACACACAAATCAAAAACGTAAAAGCTGGTACTGATGGTAATGATGCAGTTAACTTGAATCAATTGAATGAAGTTAAAAATGCGTCTAACACTACAGTTGAAGGTAGCGAAAACATCAATGTTGACTCCACAGTAGACCCTAATACACAAGCTAAAACTTACAAAGTAGCATTGAAAGACAATGTAACCTTGGGTTCCGGCAATAATGCAATCAACATCAACGGTACTACAGGTATCGTAAAAGCTGGTGACGGTGCTAATGCTGTGACTATCAATGGTACAAACGGCACTATCAACTCCGGTAAAGTGACTGTCAATGGTACTACAGGTACTGTAAACAACTTGACAAACATTACTTGGGATCGGGCAAAATACTCACAAGCGGTCAAAGCTGCAACAGAAGATCAATTGAAATCTGTTGATAAGAAAATCACTGACAACGGCAATGACTTGACTAAGAAAGGCTTGAACTTCCAAGCTGATTCTGGCGAATTAATCCATAAAGATCTTGGTCAAACATTGGATGTTGTAGGTGGCATTACTGAAAAAAATCTAAATTGTCCGACAACAACATCGGTGTGGTATCCGAAAATGGTAAGTTGAATGTTAAACTTGCAAAAAGACTTTAACAGGCTTGAACAGCGTAACTACTGGTCAAAACAACTATCAACAACGATGGCTTTGACAATCAACAACAAACAATTCGTTACAGCTAAATGGCTTCAATGCTAACAATACGCAAATCAAAAAACGTAACTGCTGGCGTAGAAGACAACGATGCTGTTAACGTTAAACAATTGAACGATGTAAAAGCTGCATCTAATACAAAAGTAGAAGGTAGCAAAAACATCAATGTTGATGAAACTGTAGATACTGTAACAAAAGCTAAAACTTACACAGTTGCATTGAAAGACACTGTAACATTGGGCTCCGGTAACACAGCAGTTAACATCGACGGTACAAAAGGTATCGTAAAAAGCTGGTGACGGCGCTAACGCAGTAACTATCAACGGTGTAAACAGCACAATTAATGCTGGCAAATTGCAATCGATGGTGTAACAGGCAATATCAATGCAGGTAAAGTTCTAGTTAACGGTGCAAACGGTACTGTAAACAACTTGACTAACAGAACTTGGGATCCTAATAACATCACTAACGGTCAAGCTGCAACAGAAGATCAATTGAAATCTGTAGATCAAAAAGTTACAGACAACAGTAAGAAAGGCTTGAACTTCCAAGCTGACTCTGGCGATGTAATCCATAAAGACCTTGGTCAAACATTGGATGTTGTAGGTGGCATTTCTGATAAAGCTAAATTGTCTGACAACAATATCGGTGTTGTATCCGAAAACGGTAAGTTGAATGTTAAACTTGCAAAAGACTTAACAGGCTTGAACAGCGTAACAACTGGTCAAACAACTATCAACAACGATGGCTTGACAATCAACAACAAACAATTCGTTACAGCTAATGGCTTCAACGCTAACAATACGCAAATCAAAAACGTAACAGCTGGCGTAGAAGACAACGATGCTGTAAATGTTAAACAATTGAACGATGTAAAAGCTGCATCTAATACAAAAGTAGAAGGTAGCAAAAACATCAATGTTGATGAAACTCAAGATCCTACTACAAAAGCTAAAGACTTACACAGTGGCATTGAAAGACACTGTAACATTAGGTTCCGTAACACAGCTGTTAATATCGACGGTACAACTGGTATCGTAAAAGCTGGTAACGGTGCGAATGCAGTGACTATCAATGGTGTGAACAGCACAATCAATGCTGGTAAAGTAGCAATCGATGGTGTAACAGGTAAACATCAATGCTGGTAAAGTTCTCGTTAACGGTGCAAATGGTACTGTAAACAACTTGACTAACATTACTTGGGATCCCTAATAACATCACTAAAGTGGTCAGCTGCAACAGAAGATCAATTGAAGTCTGTGGATAACAAAATTGATAAGAACACGAAAACTTGACTAAGAAAGGCTTGAAACTTCCAAGCTGACTCTGGTGAATTAATTCATAAAGACCTTGGTCAAACATTGGATGTTGTAGGGTGGCGTTTCTGATAAAGCTAAATTGTCTGACAACAATATCGGTGTTGTATCCGAAAACAGTAAGTTGAATGTTAAACTTGCAAAAGATTTAACAGAGCTTTGAACAGCGTAACAACTGGTCAAACAACTATCATAATAATGGTTTGACAATTGGCGTAATACATTTCGTTACAAACAATGGCTTCAATGCAAACAATACTCAAATCAAAAATGTAAAAAGCTGGTACAGAAGATAGCGATGCTGTTAACCTTGAAACAATTGAACGAAGTAAAAGCTGCGTCCGATACTAAGGTAAAAGGTAGTAAGAACATTCATGTTGAAGAAGAAATCAACGATCTTACAAAAGCTAAAACATACACTGTAAACTTGAAAGACACAGTGACATTGGGCTCTGGCAATACATCAGTTCATTTCGATGGTACAACAGGTATCATTAGAGCTGGTGAAGGTACTAATGCTGTAACTATCAATGGTACAAACGGTACAATCAACTCCGGTAAGGTAACTATCAATGGTGGTTCTGGTACTGTTAACGATTTGACTAACAGAACTTGGGATCCTAATAAGATCACTAATGGTCAAGCTGCAACAGAAGATCAATTGAAAGTTGTAGATAACAAAATTGATAAGAACACTCAAGACTTGACTAAGAAAGGCTTGAACTTCAAAGGCGACTCCGGTGAAGCTATCCATAAAGACCTTGGTCAAACATTGGAACTCAAAGGTGGCGAAGCTGATGCTTCTAAACTTTCAAACGGTAACATTGGCGTAGTTAATGAAAACGGTAACTTGAACGTTAAACTCGCTAAGAATCTTAAAGGTCTTGATTCCGTAACTGTTGGTTCCGATCCAAACAAACAAGTTGTTCTTGATGATAAGGGCGTATCTGTAGGCGGTAAAACATACATTTCTAACGAAGGCTTAAACGCAAATAATCAAAAGATTACTAACGTGGCAGCTGGTGTAAATGATACAGATGCAGTTAACGTTCAACAGTTGAAGAGCAGCATGGCGGCAGCAACTACAACAGTGAAAGCTGGCGATAGCGGCAATACAACTGTAACATCTACAACAAATGCGGATAAGTCCAAAACATACACTGTAGATATCAAAAAAGACTTGAACTTACGCAGTGTGATTACCACTACTGACGATAAGAAATTCTCTACTGTAACAAACGGTGTAGGTGTTACAAGCACTGATACATTAGGCAATACAACTGCTCTTACTGCAGGTAATGTGAAAGTATCTGATAGTCAAAATAATACAACTCAAACAACAGCTAAAGGTGTGCTTGTAGATAATCCAACTCAGGCCACTGAGTTGACTGTTAATGGTGTTGTAACTACTGATAAAAAGACTAAGAGCACAAGCACAACTGCAGACGGCATGGTAGTTACATCCGGCATGGGTGGTACTAAAGTAACTACTACTGTTAGCAGCAACGGTGTTGCAATTACTACTCCTCCAGCAGGTCAAGGTTCCCCTAAAGATGGTACTGGTGCAGTAACATTGACTAAGGACGGCTTGAACAATGGTGGTAATAAAGTTGTTAACATGGCAAGCGGTTATGGCGAAGGCGAAGATATCAACAATATTGCTGATAATAGCAGCAGCTTAACAAATGGTGCTAACATCGGTGACTTGAAGAAAAGGTATCGATGGTCTTAAGAAAGCTGGCTTAGACTTTGCAGGTGATAAAGGTGAATTCCATCGTGACCTAGGTCAAAAAGTGACTGTTAAAGGTGGCGTCACTGATGAAAGCAAACTTTCCACTGCAAACAATATCGGTGTTATTTCCGATAACAACGGCAGCTTGAATGTTCGTTTGGCAAAAGATATTACTGGTATCAACTCCATTACAACTATGGATAACTCCGGTCATACAACTGTGACAAACGGTAACGGTATCACAATTAAGAATAATGGTGGTGGCAGCGTATCCTTTAACAAGCTCTGGTTTGAACAACGGCGGTAATAAGATTACTAACGTGGCTCCAGGCTGAAATTAGCTCCACTTCTACTGATGCTGTTAATGGTTCCCAACTTAATCGTGTTGCAAACAGCATGAATAATGTTGTAAACGAAGTTCGTCAAGTTGGTGCGATGTCCTCCGCGTTGTCCGCATTGAAACCTATGGCTTATGACCCTTACGAACCTACTCAAATCATGGCAGGTTACGGTAACTACCGTGGCGACTCCGCATTGGCATTAGGTGTGGCTCATTATAAAAATGAATCCATGATGTTACATGCTGGTGTAGCTTGGGCAGGCAGCAATAGCCATATGATGGCAAATGCTGGTGTAACTTGGAAAGTAGGTAACAGAGACGGCGAAGCAGAAACTGCAGATCGTTATCGTAAAGGACCTATCAGTTCTACATATGCAATGCAACGTGAACTTGCTGCAATGAAAGCTGAAAATCAAGGATTAAAAGGTGAAGTAGCTGATTTGAAAGCTGAAAATGAACAAATGAAAGCTAATATTGCTGCAATGATGGCAAGACTAGGTTTATAATACGTTCATACTGAACATTACGGGTTGAGGATTCCTCTTTAGGGGATCCTCTCACCCGATTTAATTCGTTGATAGAAAAGAGGAATATATAATGAAAAAATCCACTTTGCTTGCTTTCACAGCGGCAGTATTATTCGGCAGTGGCGTATTCCATGTTAATGCGGCATCTGCTACATTTGATGATCCATTGCTTTTACCAAATCCAGCTAAAGTGCCTACAACAGGTTCTGTTGTATTGGTTCCTGTGGCTAGCCCTCAGGCGGTACAAAGTATCCATGAATTTGTGAAAGCATGGGAAAATGCGGAAAAACACATTGCTTTTAGCTGAAAGCAAAAAGAATAATCATCAAGCGTTAACTAAAGAAGAAGCTAAATGGTTACATTCTAAAGATAAGCATAACTATGCTGATTATTTCCGTAAACATTCTTTAGGTTATGTACATGGCCAAGAAACTGCATTGAACTGGAATGGTGAAAACCGTAATAAAAACGAGTATAGCTATTACACATTCCCTAAATATGATAAGGACCAAGGTTACACAAATAGCTATGGTTACAATGTATTGCGCAGCATGGTTGATCGCATGAATGAATTGCTTCAAAAACAAAAGGCCGTTGGCGGTCCTTTGACTGATGAAGAAGCACAAGCATTGGAAGATGCTATGCTTGATATCATGGCTCAAGATCAAGAACATGTATCTAATGAAGAATTGCGTTATTACATGAATGAAGCAGTTTGGTTTGCTACAAAACAAACTGTAAAAAATATGTCTGCAGAAGAACCTTCTGTTGGAGACATGCACGAAATTAACCTTCGTGAAGCGATTCAGACAGATAACTAATCATCTAATACATATATAATCACATTATATGTATAGCTTTTTGTTATAAAGGAATGTGCAGTTGCAATAACCTTATATATAAAAGTTTTTAATATACAGTGTTGAGACACAAATAAAGGGATTCTATTAAACACACTGTCATATAGACAAGAAGTCGCAACAGAATGCAATAGATGTATTCTTGTTGCGGCTTCTTTTTATTTCTAAATTCTCCCTATATGATATGTCTAAAAAGTAATATAACTCAAGTTTTAAATCTGTAAAAATTAGGCCGTGAAATTGTGCAAAAATAATGATAAAATTTTCCTGAAATTTGTCGTAAAAATTTGTCCAAATTTTGTTGACATCAGTATATGGAAATGTTATTATATTCAAGTACCCCATATGAAGGGGCACAGATCTTTGAAAACTGAACAATGATAGGTAATCAATCATATGATTGAACATATGCCAGAGTGCGGGTTTTGACATAGTCAAAACCAACCATAATTCAAAGTTACTTAAATGTAACGACAACAAATAATGAGCTATTCAAATAGCTTCAAGATATCTTGGAGAGTTTGATCCTGGCTCAGGACGAACGCTGGCGGCGTGCTTAACACATGCAAGTCGAACGAAGAGCGATGGAAGCTTGCTTCTATCAATCTTAGTGGCGAACGGGTGAGTAACGCGTAATCAACCTGCCCTTCAGAGGGGGACAACAGTTGGAAACGACTGCTAATACCGCATACGATCCAATCTCGGCATCGAGGACTGGATGAAAGGTGGCCTCTATTTATAAGCTATCACTGAAGGAGGGGATTGCGTCTGATTAGCTAGTTGGAGGGGTAACGGCCCACCAAGGCGATGATCAGTAGCCGGTCTGAGAGGATGAACGGCCACATTGGGACTGAGACACGGCCCAGACTCCTACGGGAGGCAGCAGTGGGGAATCTTCCGCAATGGACGAAAGTCTGACGGAGCAACGCCGCGTGAGTGATGACGGCCTTCGGGTTGTAAAGCTCTGTTAATCGGGACGAAATGGGCCTTCTTGCGAATAGTGAGAAGGATTGACGGTACCGGAATAGAAAAGCCACGGCTAACTACGTGCCAGCAGCCGCGGTAATACGTAGGTGGCAAGCGTTGTCCGGAATTATTGGGCGTAAAAGCGCGCGCAGGCGGATTGGTCAGTCTGTCTTAAAAGTTCGGGGCTTAACCCCGTGATGGGATGGAAACTGCCAATCTAGAGTATCGGAGAGGAAAGTGGAATTCCTAGTGTAGCGGTGAAATGCGTAGATATTAGGAAGAACACCAGTGGCGAAGGCGACTTTCTGGACGAAAACTGACGCTGAGGCGCGAAAGCCAGGGGAGCGAACGGGATTAGATACCCCGGTAGTCCTGGCCGTAAACGATGGGTACTAGGTGTAGGAGGTATCGACCCCTTCTGTGCCGGAGTTAACGCAATAAGTACCCCGCCTGGGGAGTACGACCGCAAGGTTGAAACTCAAAGGAATTGACGGGGGCCCGCACAAGCGGTGGAGTATGTGGTTTAATTCGACGCAACGCGAAGAACCTTACCAGGTCTTGACATTGATGGACAGAACCAGAGATAGTTCCTCTTCTTCGGAAGCCAGAAAACAGGTGGTGCACGGTTGTCGTCAGCTCGTGTCGTGAGATGTTGGGTTAAGTCCCGCAACGAGCGCAACCCCTATCTTATGTTGCCAGCACTTCGGGTGGGAACTCATGAGAGACTGCCGCAGACAATGCGGAGGAAGGCGGGGATGACGTCAAATCATCATGCCCCTTATGACCTGGGCTACACACGTACTACAATGGGAGTTAATAGACGGAAGCGAAACCGCGAGGTGGAGCAAACCCGAGAAACACTCTCTCAGTTCGGATCGTAGGCTGCAACTCGCCTACGTGAAGTCGGAATCGCTAGTAATCGCAGGTCAGCATACTGCGGTGAATACGTTCCCGGGCCTTGTACACACCGCCCGTCACACCACGAAAGTCGGAAGTGCCCAAAGCCGGTGGGGTAACCTTCGGGAGCCAGCCGTCTAAGGTAAAGTCGATGATTGGGGTGAAGTCGTAACAAGGTAGCCGTATCGGAAGGTGCGGCTGGATCACCTCCTTTCTAGGGAGACATACACCGAGCCAAGAGCTTGGATGTCACTTAGGTCGACACTTTGGCCAGTAAGTAGACGTAGCATATGCGCTAGCTGTACTTACAACCTACATTGTTCGGTTTTGAGAGATCTGTAAATGATTTCTCAATTTAATATGACGTATAAATTTACGCGTTAATCTAGGCGCATGAGTTGAACGACGTCGCACGTAATGGTAATTACGTAAGACAAGTGAAACGAATGCAACGACGATAACACGGAATTTATCGACGATTTGTTCTTTGAAAACTGCATAGAAGATAATTATATATATTTGTAAGGTCATCTCTTAGAATTTCTAAGTAGGTTGACCCGAGCACATAGGAAATAATTCTCTGACTTAATGGTGACGTACATGAAAATGTACGGCTACAAAAAACGACAATGTATCTAATGCATGTCAATAAAATCTAAAATCAGATTTTTCGTCAGAATTTTGATGAATATCGAGGCGTACCAGTGAAGCGAAATCGTCGCGTATTTGTATACGCAAGACGAGCTGAATGCAGTACAACGAAGATAGTCGCAAATTATGCGCAAAAATAAGTAAAGATTTTAAGGGCGTACGGTGGATGCCTTGGCGATATCAGCCGAAGAAGGACGCGGTAAGCTGCGATAAGCTACGGAGAGGTGCAAGCAACCTTTGACCCGTAGATTTCCGAATGGGGGAACCCGGCAGTGGTTATGCACTGTCACCCATACCTTTGAGTATGAGGAGGGCACCTGGGGAACTGAAACATCTAATTACCCAGAGGAAGAGTAATCAAACGAGATTTTCTTAGTAGCGGCGAGCGAACGGGAAAGAGGCCAAACCGGAGCGGGCAACCGCACCGGGGTTGAGGACAGTCATCAAGTGTAAATGAGGTAGAAGAATCGAGTTGGAAAGCTCAGCCGCAGAAGGTGAAAGCCCTGTAATCGAAACCTTGCATACATGGGACTGTATCCAGAGTACCACGAGACACGTGAAACCTTGTGGGAAGCAGGGGGGACCACCCTCCAAGCCAAAATACTGATATCGACCGATAGCGCATAGTACCGTGAGGGAAAGGTGAAAAGAACCCCTGGCGG
>BNJU01000327.1_pt1:0-75000 | contig 151109 bp, 224 predicted proteins | sample 8539281 | NCBI WGS metagenome assembly BNJU01 (sample SAMD00202456, study PRJDB9452) | human saliva metagenome | isolation source: human saliva | place: Japan | reverse complement strand
GATGTGAAATCACAAACTCGACGCAATCCTCGACGTGTACTTTGAGTAGGGACGCAACATTAGTCAAAAACATTAAGCAGAATGCAACAAATATATATAACTTCATGTGGTTTTCAGAGTACAAACTCTGACAGATTCAGTGGCGATGGCTATGAGGATCCACCTGTTCCCATCTCGAACACAGTAGTTAAGCTCATAAACGCCGAAAGTACTTGGCTGGAGACGGCCTGGGAGGATAGGAAGCTGCTGATTAACGAAAAGAAAAAGGTCTACCTGAAGGTAGGCCTTTTCTTTTTGCTAGTCTTCGACTAGCTAACTCTGCAAGAGCCGTCTCCAGCCAAGGTTGTACAAGTAGAAACTATCTATATAAATCAATAAGACGGCGTGGGAAGGGTAGGGTGTGAGGCCACAGAGGAGTGAAACGACGTATGGGGCCCACATCACCTGTCCTTCCGAACGTACGATTTACCGAACTGCGAAGCAGTGAAGGAAAAATCCACGTGAGATTGATAGGAAACTGCTGATTAAGCTAAAAGGCACACCTGAGGGTGTGTCTTTTTTGTATGGATTTTATTCTTTTAAGGGAACTAATGAGCAAAGCAGTAGACGTTGAAGGAGTTACTTATATAATTAGTAGTAATTATCGTGCTTTGAAGCACATATTTTTCTCATGGATATGGTATACTTGAGGCTTATATCATATTTATAGGAGGTCTATATGTCTAAAAATTGCAGTCCTTGTGAAATGAGGATACAATGCAGCGCTGTTCTTGTGGCGGTTGCTTTGAAAAGCATTTATGAATAAAGCGGATTCTTTTTGAGCGTTATGCTGATGAGGATATTGAGTTGGTGGGGTTCACACACAGTGGTGGGATCTTGCTAAGAAGATTGAGTCTTTTCAAGAAAAAAAGGTGTTACTACGGTACATCTTTCTACATGTACGCGTGGTAAAGAATGAAAATTATGAAAGCATCGCAGAACAGTGTGCTGAGGCAGGCTTTTGATGTAGTAGGCTATACACATGGTGGCGCTGTTTCTAAAGATGGTAAAGAAGCGGTAGTACTTTCAGCTAAACCAGTAACGACAGATCAATAGTTAGCAATGTTTGAATTAACCATAATAGATTTGCACCATCTTATGATAGATGAATGATTGTTCCATTATTCATTCTATATTTATCATGAAAGTAATATTATATAGGTAGTGTGGAAATTCTGGCATTTTCTTACATTCTATATTGTTTTATTATATAGCTATATCATTGTTTAAGAGGTTGAGAGAATGAATAAGAAACTTACAGCGGCTACTTTATCTATTGCTATGGCAGTGACGATGGCACCTACTATTATGCAAACGGCTTCTGTTAATGCTGCGTCTGCTGCGGTACAATCCTTAGCTGGTGGTGCTATTGCTATGGCTTACGTATCTACTGCATTAAATAAAATGGATAATTCTGCAGAGGGGCAACAGGAGAGTTTGGCACGTACAAAAGAGAAAACTGGTTACTTAAACGATAGTGCAGCCCAAGAGCGTGTAAATCGTATCATGAAGACATTAGAGGCTACACCTAGTGTAAAGCGTTCTTATGTTGTATATGCAAATCCTGATGAGGAGTTCAATGCGTTTGCCACACTTGGTCGTGTTATGTCCATTAACAAGGGTGCTCTAGATACACTGGATGATGATCAATTGGCCTATGTAATGGCTCATGAGATCTCTCATGGCGAGCATAAAGATATTATTAATGGTGCTAAGAAGCAAATCGGTCTTTCTACAGCGGTCGGCATTGCCGCTGGTGGTAGTGAAGGTGCGGCTATTTTATCTAATGTGGCAGGCAACTACTTATCCAATCAAGTGTTTACGATGAGTCAAGAAAAAGCCGCTGATGAGTTAGGCTTTAAGATTTTAAGTGAGTCTCCATACAATGTGGGTGGTGCAGCTGGTTCTATGGCAGTGCTGCGCAACAAAGTAGGGGAACACTACCGTGAAGGGCTTTCACAAGTGGTAGCACCTAATAACCATCCAAAGTTGTCCGATCGCGTGAACAATAATATTTCTCGTATGTATACATATTCTGGGAATCATGTAAATGTATCGAGATGGTACTGTGTATGTAAACGGTGATAATATCTATACTCCAGCAGGTAGTGGCCGTTACACAGGAGAAGAGCGTGCTTATTACATGGCTGGTAAGTTGGCACGATTGTATCATAACAATCAAATTACGTCAGGTTCTGCATCCTATAGTGGTGACACTGTAACGGTAGCTGGTCAATCCATTGTTTCTACGCCAAATGCGGACGTAGCATTGCAAGTGGCAACAAATCTTAACAATGCATTTGTAAAGCCTACAGGTGCTGCTGTTAATGCGAAAAAACCAGTGAAGGTTAAACAAGAAAAACCTAAAAAGGTAAAAAGAAAAATAAAAAGGTAAAAAGCTGATAAAGCTAAAAATAAATAGAAACTATAAATGGCATATAATTTTGCTTTTAAGGATTTATGCTATTATAATCAGAATAATCAGAGGACTGAGTCCCATGAAAGGCTTAGTCCTCTTTTATATGGATTGTAATTTTTATAGTTTGAGTATAAGTTTATGTTAATAAGTTTATAAGATGATATTGAGGATATAGGAGTAAGAAATAGACCGTAAAGATATTGATAATCTGAGAGTATAAATATTGTTCATTTGTAAATAAATTATATTCATAAAGTAATAATAAGTTCATAAAAATACAAAAGATTTTTGATAATGGAATGTGAATTATAATGATTTTCAACTATAAAAATATGAGGAATTATCTTATTGAGCATAGTTTTAATAGATATAATTATTATATTTTTTTATAATAATTATGAAGTATTTATGCGATGGCTTAATATTGTCTATATATAGTGGATAGATGTATATTTAAAGGTGGATGAAATATGTAGTTAGAATGGAATCCTATAGAAATACCATAACGGTAGGGGGTATAGGGTTATTATACTTATACATGCTTTTATAGGATAATGTCAATGTTGGTGGTTAATCTAATAATATAGATGACCATTTTTGTTAAATAATACGTAATTTTATACATTATATGGAGGCTATGATGGAGTATACAATTCACCTATTTAATGCAGGTGGTTTCGTTATGTATCCACTTGTACTATTCATGTTAGCAGCATGTACTATTTTATTTGAACGTATTCGTACGTACAGAAACATCAATCATGAGTTACAACAGTTGTCCGATAGCATTGATGCAGGTCGTAATAGTAATAATTGGTCTACTCTAGAAAATTCTATAAAAAATAGTGATGACGCATTGAGTAGATTCGTGTCTCCTATCGTGGAGTCTGTATATAGTGCGGAAGGTTTAGAGAACCGTTTACATGATGTGGTAGGTTACATGGATGAACGTTTAAAACGTGGTCTTAACTGGCTTAGCATGATGGTAACAATGGCTCCATTACTTGGCCTTTTGGGTACTGTTGTTGGTATGATCCGCTCCTTCGCAGCCGTTGGTGGCGATATTGGTGCACCTACTGTTATTACAGGTGGCGTATCCGAAGCGTTGGTTGCCACTGCAACAGGGCTTTCAGTAGCCATCGTAGCATTAGCCATCCATAGTTGGTGTACAGATAAAGTAAATTCTGATATTGCAAAGTTAGAGCAAAAATTAGGTTCTATTATGGATTTATATATTAGGAGTCAACGATGAAACGTAGTTCAGTAGGCATACAAAAAGAACCTACCATCATGATTATACCTATGATTGATATCGTTTTCTTCTTGCTCGTATTTTTCATGATGAGTACGTTGTATATGAATACAGAGGAACAAATTCCTCTTAACTTACCAAAGGCCTCCTCTTCCTCTGCGAAGACGATTGAGCCTATCACGATTTCATTAACAGCTACACATAAGATGTATCTGAATGAACGTGAGATTGCCCCTGATCAATTGGGCAATGAGATTCAAGGTATTGTTGCAAAAGAACCTCAACAAGCATTTATTGTGCGTGCCTCTGAGGATATTGCGTATAAGGACGTTATCAATATTTTAGATAATCTTAAAATTAGTGGTGCTCGGTTTGTTAGCGTAGCTACAGAACGGAAGTGATTCTATGGTAGATAAACGATATGGAATTCCTTTCGTAGCTGCATTGGTATTAAATCTTGTATATTGGGGTGTTGTAGGTGATTGGTATGGTCATCATGCAAACCTCCAGAAACACCAAAAAAGACTTTAGTTATCAATCTCGATATGGGGCAGCAAGAACCTCCTCAAGAGAAAGAAAGATCCTGAGAAATTAAAGATTCAACCTGACGACAAACCAGTCGCAGGAGGCGGTAAAGCAGGTAGTGTATTGCCTGATTTATCGGGAAAGCCCAACAGAAGGCTTTAAAAATCTGAATCCTTACTTTAGGGTGGCAATGAGACGTGCACCATGTTAATGTAATGCAACACTGATAATCCTGTTGGCATTCCAGGTAGTGAAATGTACCAGGCCCTGGTGGTGGAACTAGTGGTAATGGTGGGCTTAGTGACGAAGGCGAAGGATCTAAAGGTGGTGATCCCAGGTCCTGGCGATGTAGAACGTCGTGGGGCTCTTACGATAGCTCAGGTTATATTGCTCGCGTTGAGAGTAATAAAGTAATGCTCAACAAGCGGTACGCCGTGGCCTCAGTGGACGAGTTTCTTTTGAAAGTTACTTTTGATGCCGATGGCAACTATGCTGGTGCGGAAATGATTGGTAGCAGTGGGTCTAGCATTCTCGATAATGCTGCTGCTAATCTCGTGGCGAGCTCTGGGGGTATAGAAAATACAACAGGGGAGCCAGTTACGATTGTGCTTAATGTAGATTATGGTTATAACTAATCTTCTATAGCGGATAGGGTATGAATTATGTTTGTGTGAGTCTTAATTCAAGAAAATACATTGGACGCATTTATTAGAGGATTAGCTTTTAATATTATTTTATTGTGTTTTTATTGTGTTTTTATTGTGTGTGGAGGGTTTATGACAAGACGTCATATTTTATCTGCTGCTATTGCAGCAACGTTAGCGTTAAGTACGTATCAAGCATATGCGTATGATGAGAATTTCAAGGGTTATGAGGTTCATAATGTTTCGGTGAAAGCCGATGCGGCTAAGGATGAGTATGGTAATACCATTACCGAGCAATCCTATTACCGTACTGGTGGTGACGTAAAGGTTATCACTCGTGAAGAGATTGAAAAACGTCATTATCGCGATGTAACTGAAGCGATTAAACGCGTTCCAGGTGTTACATTCCAAAATCCTGGTTACCGTGGTGGTGAGTATGGCTACCAATTCTACAATAATGGTGTGTCCATCAATGGTGACTCCCGCGTTGTAGTTTTTGGTGGATGGTCGTCGTGTAGACAATACTACATCTGGTCGTTTAGGTGATAGCTCTGAAAGAGGCTCTAAATCTACAGGGTGTTAATATCGATGAAGTAACCAATATGGATGCTATTGATAAAATCGAAGTTATCAAAGGCCCTGGTGCTTCTCAATACGGTTCTGATGCTACAGGTGGTGTAATCAACATCATTACACGCCGTGGTAAAGGCAATTTCAGTGGCTCCGTTGATTTGGCTACCGGTAGCTGGAATAAGCATAGCTATAATTTGACTGTACAAGGTGCGGCAGGCAAAAATGCTTCCACTGGTTATTTTGTAACAGCTACACGTACTATGTCTCAAGATACGAAGTATAAAGATGGCGATACTGGTGAAGTAGCAACTCTTACAGGTTCTAAGTGGAAAGAAGAAGGCTTTAATGCGCGTATTGACCATGAGTTCAATAAGAAACAAAGCTTACAGTTTTCTATGAACTTCAAAAAAGGTCGTGATGGCTATCCAATTTCTACGCCTAGTCGTAAATACTGGAATGCAGATGATTGGCGTCGTATTATTTTCAATGCTGAAGTTGGCCAATATGATTCTAATTACAAGCTGAAAACAGATCCTAAATATGTAAATCCAGATAAAAATCCACAAGGCTATGCACCTAAGTTGTATGGTGACTCCAGAAACCCTGGCTACCACAATTTATTCGCTTTAGATGGTAACTACGGCTCTTATAGTAAGTTTAAAAACTTAGACACAGATTTGAAATTTACTTTCGATCGCCAAGGTCAAATGGAAAGCTTTGCTAGATTGTATCGTTTAGATCATCGATATGAAGGTCGCGATACATATACATGGTCTAAACTTGGTAGCGAGGCCGCACGTGCTGCCTATGCTGCGGCATTCCCTAATGGCGCTACTGTGGAGCAATTTAATGCATGGGTTGATTCCAATTTGGCACCATTCCCAGATCGTCGTGATGCATTGCGTCAATGGATTGCTGAAACAGGCGGTATGGCAGGTAGCCCAAATAGATGGTATAAAGAAAATAAAACAGGTGTAGAACTTCAATGGACTCGCCAACTTGATAAGCATGATATTATTGCTAATATCGACTATAGTCGCTCTAATTTGAATTCCCGTTCTATTAAACGTAATGGTGATGTAGTGTCTTCTGATATTCGTCGTAATACTTTATATGCTTATTTACAAGATAAAATCTACATTGGTAACAATGTGGAATTAACACCAGCATTGCGCTATGTACACTATAGCAGCATTCAAAGGTAATGGCAGCGGTGACTCCCAAGGTAAAGGTAGTGTAAGCGCCTTGACTCCTAGCTTGCATGGTCAAGTTAAATTTAACAAGAAGACTAGCATGTACGCGGGCTGGACTCGTATCTTAAGACCGCTTAAAACAGGCGACTACAGTGCGACTGATGGCGTATTCAATACACCATTAGATGATGAAAAAGGCGATGCTTTTACATGGGGCCTATTACATACATTTGGTAAAGGTAATAATACTACTGTAGCAGTTCATTATGATTACACGCGTATGAAAAATGCCATCGCTACATTGCCAATTTTGAATAGCAGAACAGGCGAGTTTGAAAAAACAGCAGTTAATGCGAAAAGAAAACAAACAATCTTTCAATATTACAGTAGACCACAGATTAAATGAACACGTAACAATGAGTGCGTCTTACTCTCATATGAAAGATAAATGGTTATCTAAAGGTGGTTGGATTCTTGATCCAAACTGGGGTTATAGCAATAGCGATGATATCAATGTGGCTATTAATAGCTTGCGTCCGCAAAACCACTATGCATTGAACATTTCCTATGATAACAAGCGTCTATATTCTGGCTTGTTGATTAACTGGTACACTGGCAACAGCGACTATGCATTCACTCATAGACGTTTCCTCATCGTGGACTGGAACCTCAACTATGATGTAACAAAAGATTTAACGGCGTACATCGTGGTAAATAACGTTCTTAACCGCGCTTATGAAACAAGCTATAGCGCTTATAATGGTCGCGGTAGTGCGGCTATGCCAGCACGTTCCTTCATGATTGGGGCGAAATATAAATTCTAATGATTAGATTCAGCGTATTAATACTATGTCTATTAATATGTGTAGGTTGTGGTCCTCAGCAGGTAACTGTTGAGGACCATCAGTCTACACCAGCACATATCAAATTGCAGCCACCGGTGACAATTGAATCCTTTGTACGCCGAGGGGAACCTTTTGAAAGTACCTATACGGCAGTGCCTGAGCGTGTGGTGGCGATGTGGCAAAACTCCATAGAAACTATCATTGCTCTTGGTGCAGGGGATCGTATCGTAGCGGGCATGGGGATTCCAGATCGCAAATACGTGCGACCAGAATACCGTGAGGCATACGATAAAATTCCATACAAGGATCTGAAATACGCCAATTTGGAAAGCGTATTAATGATGAAGCCTGATTTGTTGGTAGGTTGGAAGTCTACTTTCACAAATAAAATGTTACAAACACCTACATTTTGGCAGGCGAGACAAGCGAATGTATATATTGCAGAGTCCTCCTTGGGGGCTCAATCGGCGCTCACCATGGATATGGAGTATAAATATATTCGAGATTTGGGGCGTATTTTTAATCGAAACATGGAAGCAGAGCGTCTCATTCAAGAGATGCAACAATCTGTGGCGTACACGGTAGCCCAAACGGCTCATGAGAAGCCACCAAAGGCATTGTTTATTGAGGTGCAAGGTAAGCATTTTCGATTGTATGGACATAAGACATTAGCTGGTAATATAGGGGCTTCCTTGCACGCCGATGTGATCGACACGGAAACACCGTCCATTAGCATGGAGGACGTGGTGGAGCAGAATCCGGATGTAATTTTCTTGATTGTGTCTGACGGCGAATATAGTCAAGCGGATGTGATTATGAACTATGTATTAACGCAGCCAGGTTTACAAGGTGTTAATGCATTGCGCAATAAACGCGTTCATTTCTTGCCATTGCTTGCTGTATATAGTCCTGGTATTCGTTTATTAGATGGTATCGACATCGTATCGCATGGGTTGTATCCTAATCTATATCCAGAAGGGGTACCAGATTTAATTCATTAATAAAGGAGCAGTATGCTAAAACGAATTGGATATACTGCTGGCGGATTTGTCCTCATAGGGGTGCTAGCAGTAGCCATTCTATGGGGACTTTCTGTTGGTACAGTACAGTTTTCACTTTTCTCAAATTCTCAATATTGTAATAGATCAATTTTCTAGCCCATTGGCTATTGATGATCCTATGAATGGTCCAGAGCAGACCATTATTTGGTTACTACGTATGCCGCGGTTGTTGATGGCCGCTATTATTGGAGCAGGTCTTGCCGTATCTGGCGTTATCATGCAGGCCATCGTTAAGAATCCACTGGCAGATCCTTATATTTTGGGGATTTCCTCCGGTGCGTCTCTCGGTGCTACGATAGCTATTTTATTTGGTGTAGGTGTTATGTTCGGTGAGAACTTCGTCGGCGTTATGGCCTTTATCGGGGCTATGGCGATTTCCTTCGGTGTATTGTTTATCTCGAACTTGGGTGGCCGACCAAATTCGGTGAAATTGATTTTAGGGGGCTTGGCTCTAAGCGCTGTATGTAGCTCCTTCTCTAGTTTTGTGGTTTATTTAGCGGATGATAAGGAAGGCATACAAACGATTACTTATTGGTTGATGGGTAGCTTTGCGGGTGCTAAATGGGACATGTTGCCGTTTATTGCCGTCGTTGTCCTCGTGAGCATCATCTTTTTCTGGTCTCAAAGCAGAATTTTAAACATGATGCTCCTCGGTGATGAGGTGGCCATAACTTTAGGGCGCGATTTGCATAGATATCGACAAGTTTACTTGATTATTAGCTCTCTTATCATCGGCTTTGTGGTGTACGCGGCGGGCATGATTGGCTTCGTAGGCCTCTTGATTCCTCATTTGGTGCGTATGACCATCGGTACGAATCACTGGACATTGATTCCTTTCAGCGCGTTGGGAGGTAGCATTTTCCTCGTCATCGCTGACGGTCTGTGCCGATGCATTATTCCTCATGCAGAATTGCCAATCGGCATTCTCATTTCTCTCATTGGGGCACCAACCTTTGTATACATGTTGGTGCGTAAGAATTACGGATTTGGAGGGGAATAATGAATATTCAAACAGATAATATCCAAGTCTCATTTGGTTCTAAAACGATTCTTCAGGATATTTCCCTAGATTTACGAGACAAGGAATTCGTTGGCATTATTGGTCCTAATGGTAGTGGTAAAAGTACGTTCTTGAAATGCTTATACCGCGTGCTTCAGCCTAATCATGGGAAGATTTTCTTTGATGGCACTGAAATGAGTTCCTTAAGTCATCGCGATACAGCCTTAAAAATGGCTGTAGTGGCACAGCATAGTACGGTTAACTTTGATTTTTCCGTCCTTGAAATGGTTCTCATGGGCCGTTCCCCTTATAAAGGGCTACTCGACAGAGATCAAATTGATGACTATAAAATCGCCCGACATGCATTGGCTCAAGTAGGGACTTAGTGATTTTGAAAGTCGCAGTTTTAATACCTTATCTGGTGGTGAGCAGCAGCGCGTTATCTTAGCGCGTGCCTTGGCACAACGCACAGAATGCCTAGTGTTAGACGAGCCGACAAACCATCTAGATATTAAGTATCAGCTGGAACTGATGACGATTGTAAAACGCCTTGATGCAACTGTAGTGGCCGCTATTCACGATTTGAATCTAGCAGCCATCTATTGTGATCGTCTCATTGCGTTAAAAGACGGTTCAGTAGTGTGTACAGGTACCCCTCATGAAGTATTGACAGAGGAGACCATCCGACACATCTACGGCGTGTCCGCTACGGTACAAACATTACCAAATGGACGATTAAATATTATATATAATATGGAATAATTGAAAAAAGAGGCGTGGATGATGAAACGAATGAATAAACAAGTCTATGTAGCAGTGCTTATGGCATTAACTACTATGTCAATTAATAGTTATGCTGCAGATGTAACAATGAACAATAATGAGGAAGAAGTTACCATAAATGTTACCGCTAATCGTACATCGTTATTAGATTTAGATACACCAGTATCGACTTCTGTTATTACCCAAGAGGATATACAAAATAGCGGTGCTAAGACGGCTTTTTGATGCGGTCGCTAATGTACCGGGTGTAACCATTAACTCCTTTAGTGCGTCTGGCGCAGATTTTGGTGGCATGGATAGCCGTACGAATATTCGTGGCCTCGACCGCGGTGCACTTGTTCTTGTAAACGGTGTACCTATGAACTTAAATGGTAAGAGCGGAATTGGCTCTATACCTACTAGTGCGATTGAGCGCATCGAAGTCGTGAAGGGGGCGGCCTCCACCTTATATGGCGCAGAAGCTTTAGGTGGCGTTATAAATATTATTACAAAAACGCCGTCAAAAGAGGGCGGTTCTGCTACGGTAGCTGTAGGTAATCGAGGCTCCAAGAGATTTGATATTTCTTATGGTACTGATCGATTCCTCGTTGGTATCGATAGAAAATACTGGGGGACTCAAGATCCATCTACACCGGTGCGGTATGACTATACAGGCCGCAAGGGTTATGATTACTACACTACGCGCAATAAAGGTAACTCCTTAGGTGTGTTCATGAGCGGTAAGCTTTCAGATAAGATAACCTTAAATTATACTCGCGCTGAAAGCCGTTCCTCCTTTGGTTTGATTAGTACAGAAAGAAATCCTGTGAGACAGGCTCGTCATTCTACGACATATCATTACAAGGATGACCGTAATAATGCATCTTTGATTTATAAAGATGATAATACGACGGGAACATTGTTTTATAATGACCGTACTATGCGTGGTGAAAGCCGTGTTCATAGTGCTAAACAGTTCAAGCCGACCGAAACCAGTTATGTAGCTCGTCAATATGGTATAGATGTACAACATGAATGGGACTTTAGAGGCGGTAAGGATTATTTGATTGCCGGTGTTACAGGTAAGCAAGAAACCTATCGTGCCACACAGGCCCCTGTGTATACACGGCCTCATCGTAATACCTATGCGGTGTACAGTAGCTATTCTCGTGAAATCAATCCCAAATGGACTGCCATTTTGGGCTTGCGTTATACAGCCATTAGTGATCCTATTAAGGACCAACATGTATTAACGCCTCAGTTCCAATTGTTGCACACCATCAATAAAGCTTCCTCCATGTACTTAAATATAGGGAAAGCTTACACGATGCCTAGCTTGAGTGATTCATTCCGTAGCGTGAACCGCCAATACACAGCAGTAAGTGGTAAAAATCTTAAGCCTGAAGAGGGTTGGAACTATGAATTAGGTTATAAACGTCTTAATAAGAAGGATAGCTGGAAGGTGGACGTGTTCTATATGGACTTCAAGAACTTCTTCCAATGGCAACCTGATGTAAATGGTCGCCCAACCGTTCGCGTAAACGGTGGTAAATTCCACAATGTTGGGATTGAAGCTGAGTATAGTAGACATTTGTCAGATCGACTCAAAATGAGTGTAAGTGGTTCTTATTCTAATCCAAAACAAAAGGAAATGAATGAAACCTATTGGAAACAAGCGGCTCCTAAGTTACAGTTTACAACCGGCATTCATTATAAAAGCCCAACCTGGGAAGCTGGTACATCCTTTAGCTTTGTTACCAAACGTTTGCGCAATCGTGATGGCGGCTTGAATCCTAACATTGCTCTTTGGAATGCTTACGTTGGGTATCACTTTAACAAAGATTCTACATTACGCCTCGATGCACGCAATCTTTTGAATCGTCATAATGTGGTATCCAATGGAGATTATGAATACTGGGATGCACCATTCAATTATGAATTAAGTTATACACAAAAATTTTAATATGTATTAACGATACAATCCCCCGAGAATGCAGTAGCGGTAGGGGTATGGGTTTTGTGCGGGCCAAATAAATGTGTAATAATACAAATATGTAGTTTATATAATTGTGTGAATGTATATATGTGTTAAGTGAGGCATTTGGTATGAGACAACAAATTAAGCATCGTATATCTATACTTGTGGGTTTAGCATTGATAGGATTGTCTGTGAATGGATATGCAGCAGAGGTAAGTGCTGATAAGACTCCCACTACAGTTGTGTCTGAGTGAAACTAATGGAGTATCTGAAATCCATACTATTAATGTAACAGCAAATCGCATGGCTCTTTTAGATTTAGATACGCCGGCTGCGATGGATGTTATTACTCAAAAGGACTTAGCTAATAGCGGTGCTAAAAATGCATTTGATGCAGTTAATATGGTACCAGGCATTACGTCTTTTTCCTATGGTGCATCTGGTCTTGAATATGGGGCTATGGATAGCCGTGTGAATATCCGTGGCCTTGAACGGGGATCCTTGATTCTCATGAATGGGGTACCGATGAACCTCAATGGCAAGGGCGGCCTTAGTTCTATTCCGACTAGCTCTATTGAACGCATTGAAGTATTAAAAGGTGCAGCCTCTGCTTTATATGGCGCTGATGCTATGAGTGGTGTTATCAATGTAATTACTAAGACTCCAAGTAAAGAAGGGGGCTCTGCTACGGTAGGTTTTGGTAATATAGGGTCGCCAAACTTATAAAATTAACTATGGCACGCCTCGCTTCTTAATTGGTGTGGAACGTAACTTCTTTGGTGCTCAAGATCCAGAAACCCCTATCCGCTCCGATATCGGTGCTTATGCTAGAGGCTATGAATATTATACAGCTCGTAACAAAGGGAATTCCTTAGGTGTATTTATGAGCGGTAAATTAAATGATAAGTTGACTTTGAACTTTAGCCGTTTTGAAGGTAATTCTTCCTTTTGGACAGTTGAGTACAGAAACGAATCCTATTAAGCAAAAGCTTCACTCTACAACATATGCTTATAAAGATACTAAAAATAATGCGTCTTTAGTTTATAAAGATGGCAATACTACAGGTACAATCTTCTACAATGATAGAGATTTGTATGGTAAAAGTCGCATACATAGCAAAAAGACATATACGTTGAGTGATAACAACTATATTGCTCGACAATATGGTTTCGATGTGCAACATGAATGGGACTTCCGCGGTGGCAAGGACTATTTCATTGCAGGTGTACTTGGTAAACGAGAAACATATCGCACTACATCTGGTCCATACTATGGAAATCCACATCGCAATAGTTATGCCATTTATGGTACATACTCCTATCAAATCAATCCTAAATGGACTAGTATTTTAGGCTTGCGTTATTCGGATATTAAAGACCCTGTGAAAAATCAACGCGTATTGATTCCTCAGTTCCAATTAGAACATCGTATTAACAAGGAATCATCCATGTACATAAATGTTGGTAAAGCCTTTAGAATGCCGAACTTAAGCGATACTTTCAAGAAAATTAATAAAGGCTATGCCTCTGTTAGTGGACGTAATTTGAAACCTGAAGAAGGTTGGAATTACGAATTAGGCTATAAACACATTACTAACAAAGATAGCTGGAAAGTAGCGCTCTTCTATATGGACTTTAAAAACTTCTTCTCTTGGAAACCGGATAGCAATGGTAAAAACACGATTCGCGTAAACGGTGGTCGCTATAGAAATGTGGGTATCGAAGCCCAATATGGTCGTAAATTAACAGATCACTTAAAAATGACTGTGGGTGCATCGTATTCTAATCCAAAACAACGAGAAATCGATAAGACCTATTGGAAACAAGCTAACCCTAAATTGCAATTTACAGGGGGTATCCATTACAATAGCTCAACCTGGACTGCAGGTACTAGCATCAACTTTGTCACAAAACGGATGAAGAACCGCGATGGCGGTACAAATCCAAATCTCGTAGCTTGGAATGCATACGTAGGCTATCAGTTCAATGAAAACTCATCCTTGCGGCTAGATGCACGTAACTTGTTAAACCGTCATAATGTTATTTCCAACGGTGACTGGGAATACTGGGATGAACCATTTAATTACCAACTCAGCTATACTCAAAAATTCTAGTCTTTATGTAATCACTAATTAGAACTATACAAGGAGTATCATCATGAACAAGAAAATTGGATTTTTCATATGTTTGATGATACTCCTTTGTGTATGTATAGCGGGTTGTGGACCTCAATCGGAGGCAAATGTAACGCCATATACTCGTTATGTTGACAGTCATGATGGCGTTCAAGTTGCTGTTCCAGAGCATCCAAAACGGATTTTATCACTGTCTTCTGCGGTCGACACAATTTTATTAGGACTTATAGAACCAGAACGTTTAGTAGGCATTAATAAATTGTCTACCTATGAGGAATATTCGCTAGAGGCAAAGCGCGCAAAGCTGGTAAAACCAGTGTTGAGTTCGTATCCTTTGGAGAAAATCATAGCCTTGAAACCGGATCTCGTTATAGCGCCAGATTATATATCGGCTGATGTTATTTATGGCTTACGGCACATGGGTATAGCCACTGTTGTGGTACCTACCCCTTCTACGGTGGATGGAGTGATTCAGAATGTGATGGATATTGCTCATATTATCGGCGAAGATGAAAAGGGTAGCTTTTACATTCGGAAGATTCATCGTGAAATAGATGAAATAAAGCACCTAGCAGAATCTATTCCAATTGAGCAGCGCAAGACGGTTCTCTTTGTATCATCTATGGACGGATATACGGGAACAGGAAGCCTTTTTGATGATATGTGTCACTATATGAATATCTATAATGCACCGAATCGGATTGGCTTGCCGCCGCACATACCCTTTGGGGAGGAGCGGGTATTAGCCATGAATCCAGACTACATTTTTATTCCATCCTATAAGGGAATGGACAAGAATTTGGCGGATCGATATTTAAAAAATCCGGCCTTTCAAAATCTGCCTGGCTATCAAGGAAAATCGTGTGAAACCCTTACCGGCAGCGTACTTATATACTATGAATCAGCATATTGGCGAAGCGATGCTAGCCATTATGCATACTGTGTATCCTCAATTAGAAAGGAATTCTCATGACTAAACAGAAACAACGCATCATGGCGATAACTTTGATTGGGGTATTGCTATGTATCGTGAGCTTATTGGCGCTCCATGTAGGGACCATTATGATTCCTATTGGAGGGGGCGTCCAAAGTATTTTGAATGGCATGGGTATACCAGTGAGTTTTACTGAACCTATTTCTACTGAACAAGAGGCGGTACTGTGGTTTATCCGCATGCCGCGCCTCATCATTGGACTACTCGTAGGCGGAGCCTTGGCAATCGCTGGCGCCGTTATGCAAGGTGTTTTCTCAAACCCTTTGGCGGATCCAGGTATTATGGGGGTATCCGCAGGGGCATCTCTTGGTGCTGTTATTGCCATTGCTCTTGGCGTGACATCTCTCGGTATGTTTTACATGCCTGCTTTTGCCTTTGTCGGGGCCTTTGTATCCGTTGGGATTACTATATTGTTAACATGGCGTAATAACAAGCTCGACACGACCACCTTGTTGCTTGCTGGGGTTGCTGTTAGTATGCTGCTCGGTGCTTTCACATCGGGCATCTTGACGATGATTAATGAATACCGCTTGCGTGAATTCCTATTCTGGATGGTGGGTGGACTTGATTTTCGTCGCTGGGACCACGTTCTACTAGCGGTGGGGCCTATCATGACGGGCAGCGTTATATTAATGATGCTCGGTCGTCACCTGAATGTACTCGTTCTCGGCGATACAGAGGCGCGTGCCTTGGGTTTGCCTGTTATGGTGTATCGCATGCTATTCCTGTTTTTGGCATCTGTCGTTACTGCTACTGCGGTGTGCGTCAGTGGTTCCATTGGCTTTGTAGGCCTTGTGGTACCACATATTGTGCGTATCTTAGTAGGGCCCAGATCATCGAATACTATTGCCTATGGCGGCCGTTGGAGGTGCACTATTCCTCGTGTTCTGTGATACATTAGGTCGCGTTATCGCTCAGCCAGTTGAAATTCGCGTAGGTATCATGACGGCTCTATTAGGGGCACCATATTTTCTATATTTACTTCATCGCTTGCGTCGTAAAGGAGGGGCCTAATGAAACTAGATGTTCAATCTCTATCTGTCACATTAGGAGACACAACCATTGTGAAAGAGGCATCCTTTGCTATTGACCGGGGCGAGTTCGTAGGTATTATCGGCCCTAATGGCTCTGGTAAAACAACGTTGTTAAAAGCATTGCGTGGCCTTTATCCTACATCTGGTGGCGATGTTTTGTGGGATGGTAAAAGCATCGCTTCTTTAGCGACAAGGAAATCGCTCATCATGTGGCGTATATGCAACAGTCCGTAAATGTTTCTTTCGATTATGAAGCCATCGATATTGTGATGACCGCTCGTTATCCTTATTTGAAATGGTGGGAACAAGAAGGCCCTGAAGATAAAGTTATCGTTGAACAGGCTATGAAAGAGGTCGGTGTTTATCATCTGCGTAATCGCTCCGTACAAAACCTGAGTGGCGGTGAGCGACAACGGGTATTCTTAGCAAAGGCTTTGGCACAACAAACAGAGGTCCTATTACTAGATGAACCGACGGCTGCTCTCGATTTAGTCTACGCTGACGACATTTTCCATGAAGGCCGCCGATTATGTGACGAAGGCAAAACGATTTTAATCGTCGTTCATGACTTAGAGTTAGCTGCCAAATATTGCACCAAACTCGTTTTGGTGAGTGATGGTCACATCGTTGATGTAGGTGCACCTCGAGATGTATTGACGGCAGAAAATTTACGAAATGCGTTCCGTTTATCGGCTGCGGTCTATGACGATCCGTACTTTAAACAACAACGTATCTTTGTGTTCCCAAAAGGAACTACGGATATTGAGGATTATAAACAAACAGAGACTAGTGGAGAGATGTCAATTGACCCTCAACTGAAATAGACATATAAGTGCCTATGTATAGGTCAGTAAATTTCCTGTTTATCTTGATATATTTGTATTGCTATTCCTAGCGAGGTTAGGCTTATGTTATATCCATTTACTGCTATTGTTGGTCAAGATGAAATGAAATTGGCCCTCTTACTCAATGCCATAAACCCATCAATTGGCGGTGTGTTAATCGAGGGCGAAAAAGGCACTGCAAAGTCTACGGCTGTACGTGCATTGCCGAGCCTGTTACCTCCGATGGAAACAGGGACTGATGCGATGACCGTAGTAGAATTACCTATAAATGCTACAGAAGACCGCGTTGTAGGGTCTATTAATTTAGAAAAAGCATTGCAAGAGGGGGTAAAAGCTTTTGAACCGGGTATTTTACACGCAGCACATCAAAATATTCTCTATGTAGATGAGGGTGAATCTATTAGATGACCATATTGTAGATATTTTGCTAGACGTGGCCGCTATGGGGGTAAACACCGTAGAGCGTGAAGGGGTAAGCCATTCTCATCCATCTCGCTTCATCCTCGTCGGAACTATGAACCCCGAAGAGGGGGACCTCAGACCTCAGCTCTTAGATCGCTTTGGGTTGTCCGTCATGGTCTATGGTGAACAGGATCCAGCACAGCGGATGGAGGTGATTAAGCGACGTCTTGCATTTGGCGATGCTCCAGAAGCGTTTATAGCGTCTTATGAGGAATCGGAGCGAGCATTACATGAACGCTTGCTACAAGCTCGCAAATTATTGCCAACTATTATTCCATCTGATGATATTCTCCTTAAGATAGCAAGCATCAGCATCGGCGTTGGCGTTGATGGCCATCGTCCAGATATTACGATGATGCACACCGCTCGCGCTCATGCAGCCTTTCACGGTCGCTCACAAATCGTAGATGACGACATTAAGGTGGCTGCAAGATTGACGTTAAAACATCGCATGCGGAGATTGCCTTTTGAAGAACAAGGTCACGACGAAGACCGCATCGATACAGTAGTATCTGCGGTAATCGAGGGCTAGCTATGGATACATCTGTACAAGAGGCCCTCAAAATTAGGGCCTTGTAAACGACCAGATACATAGCATCGTCATTTCTGGGGGGACTGGTGTCGGTAAAAGTTTTATGGTTCGTCAGTGCCTCGACACATGGCATATTCCCTATCGTGTTATACCGGTTTATATAGATAGCTCACAACTTCAAGAAAGCATCGATTTTGAAGCCTCTCTCGAGCAAGGCAAGATGGTTATGTCCTCTAGCCTACTAGATGACGATAATACGCGATGCTGGCTCATCGATGATGGTCATGTGCTATCTCCAGAAGTGCGTCATGCCTTATTAACAGAGGCAAAACGCCGCCAAATCTTGTTGATTATGACCATAAACCATGAGGATAGAGCCTTAACTGATGCGGAATGGGAACTCGTAGACGTACACGTATCTATGGAACCAGCTTCATTGGAGTCTAGGGTGGCGGTATTACAACAAACTCGAGATGTAATTTCTTGTGCAGATACTGTGTTACCTTCAACAGAAGAGCACTCATCTAAGGATGTAGTCAGTTTAATCGATCATAAGCGGATTTCATCGATTGCCGTTCCTGATGCAATGATTTCATTAGCCATTTCCTATGCACTCCAAGCTCGTACTGTAGGTTACGGTGCAGAGTTTATATTGCTTCAAGTTATGAAATCACTGGCGCTTCTTGAGGGGGTTTCTTACTGTAAGCCCATTTATGCAGAGCGGGCCGCTCTTTATGTACTGCCTCATCGGATGAAGCGTGATGACACAACCACATCACAGCCTTCACAAGGGGAGAATGGAAATAGTAAAACGGATAGAAATCAACTAGAAAATAGGGCCGAACATGCATCGGACCAAGCTGATGAAGATGCACAATATGAAGCGGACCAAAATGATTCTATGGGCAATGAAGCAGCTCCTAAGGATTCAAACGCTAATGATGGGGACACTCATTCTGCTATGAATAGTGCAGAAGATGCATCTTCTCAGCAAGACGATTCAAGTGAAGCTGATGGTTCTAATCAATCTAACGACTTAGATGCTACACAGAAGGAATCCTGTGATTCCGAGGTTATGAACGTAGGTGGAGACGACTCACAACGCTTATCCTCTTTATGTTTGCCCGATACGGTTGCCCGTATAGCTAACCAATTATTCCAATGGAAACTAGAATCCTCTAAAACAGTAGACCGTCAGTATCGCAAGGGCTCAGGTCGTCGCCTCATGACTAAAACAAAGGATACTAGAGGGCGTATGATTCGAGCTTACCAAGATGAACATGCGCTAGAGGACTTAGCGCTGGTCGATACATTGCGTGCAGCAGCACCCTACCAACGATTGCGGGCTGCTACTAAAACGGAACAAGAAAAACTATCTACTCAGTCCCAGCAATTAAAGCAACAAGGCGGCAAGGGATTATCTTTAGTGATAAAACCTCAGGATTACCGCCGAAAAGCCCGTGAAAAGCGCATTGGTGCATATCAACTTTTCGTGGTAGATGCTAGTGGGTCTATGGCGGCGCGTCATCGTATGGAGGCCACTAAAGCGGCTATTCTCAGTCTCTTGCGAGATTCTTATATCCACCGTGATTCGGTAGGGCTTATTGCGTTCCGCAAGGAGTCGGCAGAGGTGTTATTGCCTTTCACGCGCAGCGTAGAGCGAGCAGAGCGATTGTTAGCCTCTATGCCTACAGGCGGTAAAACGCCGTTAGCTCACGGTTTACGGATGGCCTATACCATGTGCGATAGATTGTTGCGTGCCCATCGGGCGGAACGAATTCAGATTATATGTATCACCGATGGTCGAGCTACGTCGGGTGATTCTGAGGACCCTGTAGCGGAGTCCAAGCAATGGGCTCGTATCCTTGGTACTTTGCCTGTAGATTGTATCGTTATCGATACGGAAACGGGCTTTATCAAACTTGGATTGGCTAAGGAATTATGTAAATTGATGAATGGCAGTTATTATGCCATGGATACTATTACGGCAGATCGTATTTTGCGAGTGTCTCGGAGGTAGATCATGAGTCGACTCATGTATATTTCTAACTTAGGAAAACAAATCCAATATATAGAAAAGGCCGTTGCTACCTACCCTGAATTGATACAAGGCGAGGTGGATATTTGCAATATGAAAAAGCCGCCTCTCTGGGACGGTGATTTTGAAAGTCGCCTTCGTGCTGCCGATGTAGTACTCGTAACAAACATGGGGGTTGGCTTAGACTCGCCATTCTTAGAACGCCTTGAACGATGGCTATATGCGCATCATCCAAAATACTGGATCGATGTGGTAGAACCTAAGAAAACGGATATTCTGTATCGTAATAGATGAGGATAAACGGATTCGTCTTGAAAGTTATCGTCGTACTAGTGGCATCATGAACTATGTGCGGCTCATTAACGGTGCTTTCAGTACAAAACCAATTTCTGAATGGGAAGAACCTGACCGAATTCCGTGGCAAGCCATTATGGGGCGAGCAGGCAATATCTATGAGACCTATGATGAGTTTATGGATGCCGAAGGAAACCCTGATTGGCCGTCCATTGCGGTGTACTTTTACCGTGACGAGTGGATTATGGGGGATATTTATTATCAACAGGCCTTATTTGAAGAAATTTATAAACATCAGTACAATCCGATTATTTTTATGGGCAATACGGTTCGAATCCTCGCGTAGGCATTCCGAATATGAAATTGTCCATGAACCATCTTTTTGGGAAGGATGTATTCCCTTTTGACGTGCTTATCAATACTTGTAAATTCTCCTTCCAGTCCTTAGGGGCTCAAACTTTGGAGGAGTTAAAATTACAGGACGTACCTATCGTTCAAGGGTATACCATATACATGGATGAGAAATCCTGGGCTGAGAATCCACAAGGAGTTACGCCGTTAGATGTGAATTTATCCATATCACAGCCTGAGTTAGATGGTGTTATTCAAGGCGGTGTAGTGGCTTGTCAGACCTTTGATGAGCGTGGTCACTATGTGTATTTACCTGTGAAAGAGCGCATTGCGGCCGTCGTTCAGCGAGCTATTAAATGGTCTAAGTTGCGTTATATTCCTGTATCTGAGCGAAAGATAGCCATTATTTTACACAACTATCCGCCTAAGAATTCTAATATTGGTTCTGCAGCAGGCCTTGATACGCCTGAGTCGGTGCTACGATTATTAGAACAGATGAAAGAGGAAGGTTATACGATAGATTCTGTGCCTGATACGAGTGCAGATTTAATGGACATTGTTACATCCCACATGACAAACGACCGCTCCATGCTTACCGATGAGTTGCTAGCTTCGGCTGAAGGTCGCTTGAGCAGTAAGGATTACAAAGCATACTTTGAAACACTGCCAGCAGATACGCAACAAGCTATGGTTACATCTTGGGGGGAGGCCCCAGGAGATGTATTTGTCTACGATGATGAAGTCATCATTCCAGGTTTTTCAAATGGCAATCTGTGGATTACGGTGCAACCACCGCGCGGCTTCGGAGAGAATGTATCTGCTATTTATCACGATCCATGTTTGCCTCCACCGCATCAATACTTGGCGTTCTACCATTGGGTTCGGAATGTCTTTGAAGCGGATGCGGTCATTCATGTAGGCACACATGGCTCCTTAGAATGGTTACCAGGTAAAGGGGCTGGTCTCAGCGCTAGCTGTTATCCTGAAATCGGTATCTCTAGTTTGCCAAATATTTACCCGTACTGGACAACCATCATTGGAGAAGGCATACAGGCTAAGCGGCGTAGTTCAGCCTGTTTAGTGGGCCACTTGTCTCCGCCGATGACGACGGCGGGACTCTACGATGAATTTGAAGAACTAGAAGCTTTACTAGATGAGCATAGTCATTTTGAACAGGAGCATCCTGAGAGTGTAGCTGACATAGGCGAAGTGATTCGCGAAAAGGCCCTGGCCTGTCATCTTATCGATGAAGAAAAGGGGCCTACTATGGTGGTGGACGATATAATTACAGAAGTTCACGAAAAGCTAAGCGATTTGAAACATATGCAAATGCGCAATGGTTTACATATCTTGGGTCAAGGCCCTGAGGGGACAGATTTAGAAGAATTTATTACCGCTATCATACGGACCCCTCAAGGAGATATTGCATCAGGTCTTGAAACGCTAGCCGCTGAGTTAGGGCATGATTGGTCGTATCTAGAGGAACATGCTGGCGAAATCAATGATGACGGAATTCGTAATAGTGTGATTATCAATCGAATTTGGCAGGAATTACGAGCGTTTGTGTCTAATATTATACATAAACCAGATTATAAGGCGCCTCAAAGTTTAGAGCCTTTGGTAGATGTCATAGTTCGTGAGTATATACCTAAATTAGGTCAAACCCAAAATGAGCTCAGCTCTATCTCTAAAGCGTTACAAGGAACCTATGTCGAACCTGGTCCCGGTGGAGCCCCATCGAGTGGTCAAGTCGATGTATTACCTACGGGTCGTAACTTTTATGGTTTAGATGAAAGAGCCTTGCCTACAAAGATAGCCTACCAATTAGGTATAGAGCTTGCAGATCAAGTTATGGCTGATTATATTTTAAATGAACAGCGCTATCCCGAGACGATAGGGATTATCTTATGGGCTAGTAGCAACTCTAGAAGTCATGGTCAGTGTTTAGGTGAATTCCTCTACTTATTGGGGGTTCGCCCTAAATGGCAATCTAACGGTCGTATTTCAGGGCTCGAGGTCACTCCACTAGATGAATTACAACGCCCTCGTATCGACGTGATGGGCCGCATTAGTGGTCTTATTCGAGATATGATGCCTACTGCCATTAGTTGGCTCGACAAGGCTGTTGAAATGGTGGCAGAATTAGATGAGTCTTTGGAAGACAACTACGTGAAAAAGCACATTCATGATGATGTGGATTGGCTCGTTGAACAAGGTGAAGATCCTATGCTAGCCACTAAAAAGGCGCGCCTTCGTATCTTTTGGTGACCCACCACAAGCCTATGGCACGGGTGTGGGTGCCCTGATTGAAGGAAAAACTGGGAGTCCTTAAGCGACATTGCACAAGTTTGCAGCAAGTGGAGTAGCTTTCACCTGCACGAGGACATTCCTCAGGATATGAGGCTATTCCAACGGCGATTAACTACGATGGATGTAACCATTAAGAACGAAGATAATCGGGAAACGCACATTTTGAGTGCTGATGATTATTATAGTTATCATGGTGGTCTCATTGCGGCAGTGCGAAATGCAAAAGGTAGTGCCCCTCGTGCCTATGTGGGGGATAGTACAGATCGCAGCCGCGTCGTGATGCGGTCCTTATCAGATGAGTTTCGCCGCGTTGTACAAGGAGAAACGCAGAATCCGAAATTCATTCAGGCTATGATGAACCATGGCTACAAAGGGGCATCGGATATGTCTAATGTGGTTTCTCATAGTTTTGGCTGGGATGTTACCAGTGATGTGGTGCCTGACTGGGTTTATGAGGGGTATGCTAACAAATATGCTTTAGACAAAGTGGTGCAAGACTGGATGCGCAATGTAAACCCTTGGGCCTTACAGCGGATTGCAGAAATTTTGTTAGAAGCTGCTCAACGTGGCTATTGGGATGCAGCTCCAGATATGCTGGAGGAATTGCAGTCCCTATATATTTCCATGGAAGGTGTTATAGAAGGTCGTTAATATGAAACAAAGAATATCTATTATATGTACCATATTAATGATGGTACTTCTGGTGGTCGGCTGTGGTCCCTACGCAAACAGGGACTACGGGCACCACACATCAAGTTACGGATGGCGCAGGTGTAACCGTTACGGTGCCTAACGAGCCGAAGCGCATCGTTCCCATCGCTGCGAGCACAGAGGATATTGTGTTATCTTTGGTTGATCCGAGCCGAGTGGCGGCTGTTGGCACGGTGCCTAATAATGTGCCTGATGAGGTCTGCCAAGGTTGAGAAACATGTGAAAGCAACTGCTGAATCCATGCTCTCTGTACAACCTGATCTAGTGTTAGTTCCAAACTGGATATCTCCAGATGCGATTGGGGAAATGCGGAATATGCAAATTCCTGTTTACGTCTATAAGACGCCTACTACGGTAGAAGAAGCAAAGGCTGTTATTCATGAAATTGCAGGTCTTTTTACATGCATCGGATGAAAAGATGATTGCTAGTATGGATGCAGATCTGAAAAACTATAGAAGAACTAGCAAATAAACATACCGGTGAACGCCCTGTAGTGGCATTTTATACGCAATTTGGTTTAACCGGCGGCAAGGGGTCAACCTTTGATGATATGACTAAATATCTGAAGGTTACCAATGCAGCTGCTCAATTAGGCTTAGGACCTTTTGATAATGGAACGAGAGAGGATTTAATTAAAAGCAAATCCGGACATTATTATCATCCCGTCGGTGGCCTATACTTCGGATGGCACTACGCCAGCAGCGGCAGAACAGCTCTATTCTGACCCTGCTTTGCAAGGTGTTAAGGCCATTGCTAATCGTCGTGTGTTCCTTGTAGATTCCTCGCAGGTCATGAGTTATTCTCAATTTATGACACGGGCAATGGTTTCTATGGCACAATATATATATGGTATGTAGGTTAATGTGAGTGGAGGTTTTTATGAAAGTATCAAGAATGCAACGATTATCTATGTACGTAGGGTTAGCCCTCGTATTTGGTAGCACTTTGAGTGCACCAAATGTATTAGCTGTTGAGGGTGGGGATGCGAAAGAATCGCATACCATTGTTGTTACCGCAACTCGTAGTGAACAACAGCTTTCAGAAGTGCCAGCTAGTGTAGGCGTAGTAACAGGTGATGATATTCGTGAGCGCCATGCTACGAATATGAACGAAGCCTTGAACATCGTACCGGGCGTAGATATTAATACGTACGGTGGTGGCGTAGGTTACACGAACTCCAATGCGTTCCGCATCAATGGTTCCGACCAAGTATTATACTTGGTAGACGGCATTAATATGGGCGCAGCTGGTGTAAACCCGCCGATGACTATTTTGAAAGATATGTCTAGCATTGATCGCATTGAAGTTCAACGTGGTGCAGGCTCTACATTGTATGGTTCCGGTGCCATCGGTGGTGTAGTAAACGTAATCACTGCAAAACCTGAGCAAGGTGTACAAACTAAACTTCGCGTAATGGGTGGCAGTAATGATTTAGAGCAATACGCTATTACAAACGAAGGTAGCAAAAAAGATTGGTACTGGCGTGTAGGCGTACAAAAAGATATCATTGGGTCCTACAAAGATGGTCATGGCGTGCGCATTCCTCAACATGGCAACAGCCATACTGCATCCTTCATGGTGGGCAATACAATCAATGATAAGAACGATGTAAAAATAGCTTACGACACATATCGTGGTGATGTAATGTACTCCGACCATTTGGGTGCCCTTAATCACATTCGTTATGGTAATGAAGCAAATGACTCCTTACGCGCGATTTGGAACAATAAAATCAGCAATCGTTGGAGCCATCAATTATACTTGATGAACAATCATTATAAAACAACATATGATGGGTACTTAACGGATGTGAAGACTCGTGGTATTGGTGATCAAGTTACGTATAAAGCAAAAGACCATATTGTAGTAGTCGGCTTTGACTGGCGTCAAGATAAAGTGGTTAACATGGGCGGCGTGAAGCTTACGAACGCATCTTACTTTATTCAAGATGAATGGAAATTTGCTCCTAAGTGGACTGTAACGCCTGGTATCCGCGTTGACCACCATTCTTCTTTCGGTACTCATACATCTCCATCCATCAGCCTCGGCTATGATGTAAATGAGAAGACAAATGTGTATGCTGCGTATAAAGAGTACTTCTTGGCACCTACACCATACCAATTGTTCGATGGCTATAACGGTAACCGCAACTTGAAACCTGAAACAGGTCATGAATTTGATTTAGGTGTACACCATAAATTCGGTAAAACTTGGAATGGTAATCTCAGCTTCTTTAGCCGTAGTACAAAGGATAAGATCGGTTGGGTTATGACGGATCCTGCAACATTCACAGGTCAATATCGCAATTTTGATACAGAAAAAGCCCGTGGCGTGAATGCAGAAGTGCGCAAACAAATCAACAATCATTTGTCTGCACGACTTGGCTATACATATACTCATATCGATGCAACACCTACACGCAAAGCTAATCGTGATGGTTATGTGCCTAAACATGCTGTTAATGCAGGTCTCGATTACAACAATGCGAAATGGGATGCCCATTTAGATATTCGTGGTGTCATCGACCGTCCAGGCCCTGCTGATAATATTTTCCCTCGCACAACGTATTGGCTTGCTGATATTAGTGCGAACTATCGCGTACGTGAAAATGTTACTGTATTTGGTCGTGTTAATAATATCTTTGATACATACTATGCGGAACAATCTAACGTTCGTTGGGGCAACCCTGGTGACTGGTGGCCAGGTCAAGGTCGCAACTTCCGTCTAGGGTGTAGAAGTGACTATCTAATAGATATAACTACTGCAATGGTTCGATTATAAAGTTATACTAATAATTGACAATTACGTCGTAGTTATTTGTATAGCTTCAAAAAGTAATCTATATCATGGTGAAAGAGCCTCTCGTGGGGGCTCTTTCATTTTTATATAGTTTTTGATGGTATATTGAGACCGCACTAAGTACCATGAGAGTTATTTTCAATAACCAATAAATTAAGCATAGGTAAATAAGTATATATTATAAAACTATAGATTTTCTATAGTAAAAAGCTCTATAATATTATGTATCTATCTATAGGTATTCATAGTTTATGTTTTGTGATGTACTTGTATATTTGCTTGTATAGTAAGTGTTTTGTTACTTTTCACAGTTATCAAAAACCTTCCAATGGAGAAGGTTGATTTTTAGAGGAGTTGGATCGAAATGAAACAACCAGAATTATCGCCGTATATGATGGCTCGAAGCCGTCTGGCATTCGCCTAGGACAAATTAAATTCTTGGAACGTAAGAACCCGCCTATCTTGGTGAATGGTTCTATTGGCAATGTAATGCGTCCTATGCATCCCGCCATGCAGCGTAGGTTGTTTGATTTGGGCGGTGTCAATAGCCCGTTCCATAATGGGATTGTGCCATATGTACCAACTACGGGCACTGATGAGTGTCGAGAAGCGTTTCTCCACATTTTGCGCAGCCAAGGCTTTGATACAACAGGGCTTGATGTACTTGTAACAGACGGTGCATCCATGGCGATGGAAATCATCATGCTCGGCGTATGTGGTGGTGCTGGCGAAGAAGAACGTCCTCTTTTGATGTTCAATCCTTCTTATACAAACTATGATGCAGTAGGTCTTCGCATTGGTCGTAAAACGGTTACTGTAGAACGGGAGCTCAATGAAAATGGTGAGTTCGAATTGCCCTCTGTAGAGACTGTCGAACAACGTATTATCGAGACAAAACCTGGGGCGTTGCTTATCATTCCTTATGATAATCCTACAGGTCAATTATTTAGCAAAGAAACGCTTATTGAATATACTAAATTGTGCGTTAAACATAATTTATGGATCATCTCTGACGAAGCGTACCGTGAATTAGCTTATGAAAAAGGGAAAGAAACATCTAGCATTTGGGCCTTAACCGATAAAGATGTGCCTGGCATTGAAGGCCGTCGTATCAGTCTTGAAACGGCAAGTAAGGTTTGGAATGCTTGTGGACTTCGCATTGGAGCTATCATTACGGATAATAAATTATGTTATGAAAAATCTGTTGCGGAATATACGGCAAACCTCAGCGCTAATACATTGGGCCAATATATTTTTGGTGCTTTGAAACATGAGTCCTATGCGCAATTGCACAACTGGTATGAGCAACAACGCGACTACTATCGTCAAATGATCTTTGAACTCCACAAAGGTTTTAAAGAGGCAGAACCGGACTTTATCGTGTCTCGCCCTGAAGCGTCTATTTACTTTGTAATCGACGTGAGAAAGGTTGCAAAACCTGGCTTTGATGGTGTAGAATTTGCTTCTTGGTGTGCCGAACACGGTGCAGTAAGCCTTGATGACGGCAAGGAATATACACTTCTCATGGCACCGCTCAATGGTTTCTATAGCGGTAAAAATGGCGATAACAACCCTGGTAAAACACAATTGCGTGTGTCTTTCTGTGAAAACCCAGATTTATTGCGTTTGGCTCCTGAATTATTATCTAAACTATTCAGAGCTTACGAAGCACAACGAAATGTATAAAAGTAAAGAGTGCCCTCCCAAATGGGAAGGCACTCTTTTTACGATATGAGTTGTATATATACTATAAGTGGTATAGTATCACATAAAAAGAGCTATAATTTTTGAATATTATAGCTCTTTTCGTTTTTCCCTAGATATGGTAAGTAGGGAAGGGCTTTTATTTACTTTCTTCATCATGCTGCGGTCCCTTAGTACGTATTTCGACTGCCAGTTGCTCGCTAGGTATGGAGCTTTCATCAATTGATGGATATGATGTGTCTTCTAAGATAACCGTTTCTAATAATTTGTCAATTTCGTCAGACTGTATGGATACTTCTTTGTTGTACCATTCGCCAAATTCGTGAATAACCTCTTCGTTGCGACGAAAATAGGTATATTGGTCGATTTTGCGCGATTCCACAAGTTCAGCATTCTCTAAGATGCTCATAAATGTAGAAATAGAAGATTGCGATACACCGCAGCGCTTTTGGATACTCTTAACGCTCACACTATGAGGGAAATCGATAAGAGTGTTAGAGTGTACTTGTACACCGAATTCTTTCTCTGGGCGTTTTAGCCACAATATAATATCTAACCGATGCGGATTTGATAATGCTTTCAAGATTTTTAACGGGTCCATAGGGCCTCCTCTTAATTAAAAATAACGAGTTCCCAAACCTTGACCGTGGACTTGCATTATGCGGTCGTATTATACGCGTCTTGCTCCGTATAGGGTTTTTGCTACCTTTTATCATACGCTACTTTTTACCGTGAAAGCTAGACTTACTTATAAAATTCACGAATTGATGAATTTTTATTGCACTCATCTAGAACAGAAAGTATACATTAGTATTAATATATAATGAGTATATATACAACATGTATAGACTTTTTATAATATATTTCTGAAAAATATAGAATATATTCATCTTTCTGTGATAATTTTTAAAAGGTATTTTGGTTCTAAATGAGAAATATATATACTATGAACTTATGTAAGTCTAAGCTTTCATTTAAAGGAGCTGAGTATATGGCAATTGATCGCAATGAAACATTTGATGTTATCGTTGTTGGCGCAGGGCCAGCAGGTTCTGCGGCGGCATTACGCCTTGCGGAGCAGAGGGTAAAAGTTTTACTCATCGAACGCGGTACCGCACCAGGCGCTAAAAACATGATGGGGGGACGCATTTATACACATTCTTTGGAACGTCTTGTTCCGGACTTTAGAGACCGTGCGCCGTTGGAACGAAAGGTGACAAAAGAGCGTATTTCTATTGGTACAGGCAATGAAATGACCACTATCGAGTATAGTTACCAAGATGGTGAACCTAATGAAGAATCCTACGTAGTATTGCGTGCTAAATTTGATAAATGGTTAGCAGAAGAGGCGGAGAAAAAAGGGGCTCTCCTCGTGTCTAATGTACAGGTAACTGAGCTTATTACCGAAGGTGAAGGAAAACGTCGCCGTGTAATAGGGGTTCGCTGTCACGATGACGAAGTATATGCAAAACTAGTTATCATCGCAGAAGGTTCTAATACATTATTATTGGAAGAAGCTGGTCTTACAGGTCCTACAGATCCAAAACAATGGCTGTAGGGGTGAAAGAAGTATATAAACTCAAAAAAGAGGATCTTGAAAATCGTCTCATGCTATCTGGCGATGAGGGGATGGCGTGGCTTACTTTGGGCGATATGACCGATGGCTTATTGGGCGGTGGCTTTATTTATACGAATAAAGACAGCCTTTCCGTAGGTATGGTTGTAGGCCTTGAAGATATCGGTAAAAGCAAATAAATCGGTAGATGAAATGCTACTAGCTTTCACAAGCCATCCAAGAATTGCACCATTATTGAAAAATGGTCAATTGAAGGAGCATAGTGCGCATCTCGTGCCAGAAGGCGGCTTTAAAAGCTCTGCCTACATTGGGCGGTAATGGGTATGTTATCGTTGGTGATGCGGCGCGTATGTGTATGAACTTGGGGTATACCATTCGTGGGATGGACCTTGCCATCGAATCTGGCATGTGTGCAGCCGATGCGGTTAACGTAGCATTGCGCGATGAAAACATGGAGCGCGTTGCTAAATTGTATGAACGTCAAATCAAGAATTCTTGGTTATATAAGGACATGAAGCTTTATAAAAATATGCCTGCCTTCCTCGCATCAAATCCTCGCATATTCAAAGAGTATCCAGCTCTTGTGAATCATGTGATGCGCGATGTATTCACTGTAAATGGTGATGGTGCAGTACCAATGATGAAGAAATTGATGGGTAGTGTAAGTGACGTTGGTTTAGTTACCTTGATTCGTGATGCTTGGAAAGGGGTGCGTTCCCTATGAAACTAGAAGAGCGCTTGGGCGCCAATAAATACTATGTAGATGAAACGTCTCCTCATATTATTGTGGATGGCGCCGGCTTTAGCTTGGAAGAGAAAATGAAACTCGTAAACGGCTGTCCTGCCGGTCTATATACATTACAAGAAAATGGTGATTTAGCCTTTGATTTCGCTGGGTGTCTTGAGTGCGGCACCTGCCGTGTTCTTTGTGGCGAAACAATCGTAAAAACTTGGAAATATCCGCGTAACGCTAAGGGCGTAGAATTTAGACAGGGGTGAGTGTATGGAGTTATTAGTATGTATCAAACAGGTTCCAGATACATCTGAGATTAAGCTGGATCCGGAAACGAATAATCTCATCCGCACAGGTCTGCCTAGTATTGTAAACCCTTACGATATGCATGCGTTAGAGGCAGCTCTTGCGGTAAAAGACCAATATGAAGGTAGTCGTGTAACCGTTGTCACTATGGGGCCTCCTCAAGCTGAGGCGGCACTTCGCGAGTGTTTATCCCTCGGTGCAGATGATGCGGTGCTTATTACAGACCGTGCTTTCGGCGGTGCTGATACATTGGCTACAAGCTATACGATTGCCTCTGCCATTCGTCATATTCAACGTACCATGAATCGCGAGTTCCAAATGATTTTCTGCGGCAAGCAGGCTATCGATGGGGATACGGCGCAAGTAGGCCCTCAAATTGCGGAGGAACTAGGCATGGCGCAAGCTACGTATGCTTGTGAATTATCTGTAGACCAAGCAGCCCAAAAAGCGATTGTAAAACGAGAGCATGAAAATGGTTATGAAGTGATTGAGGCTCCATTACCACTATTGGTAACAGCTACGGCTGAACTCAATGAGCCACGCCAGCCAGGGCTTTGGAGCTCTATTTATGCTAAACGATATACAATTACGCATATTACATTGCGCGATATGCCTAATATTGATGAAAGCCGTATTGGCCTCAATGGCTCTCCTACGCGCGTTCGTAAGGTATATCAACCACCGCTTCGCGGCAAGGTAGAAATGCTTTCATCCGTGGAAGAAGGGGCTAAAAAGGTTCTTGAATTGGCCTATAATATCAAGCCGGAAAAGTTTTCTCATCTATTGGTGCCGAGCGAAGAACCTGTGGATGAGCCTGTAGATAACAACGATGAGGGCGTGGATGTAAAAGATCCTGTGCAGCGGGCTGCCACTGTTGAAAGTGTATCCTCTAGTGAGTTTAAGGCTTTAGCGGCCGTTAAAGGTGAAAGAAGGTTCCAAAGGAGGTGATCGATAATGGGAGTGACAAATTTTGATGAATATAGAGATGTCTTTGTCGTAGCCGATACCATCGATGACGTAGTGCATCCGGTTACGTACGAACTTATCGGTCAAGCTCGTCGAATCGCTAAGGAATTGGGCCAACTCGTTCAAGTTATGCTTCTTGGTGAGAATGTTCAATCCGAGGCGGAGGGAACTTGTGGCACATGGTGCCGATATTGTTCACGTTTTTGAAAAGCCTCTTTTGAAATACTATACAACAGACGGCTATACAAAGGTTTTGACAGATTTCTTTGAAGACCATAAGCCTAATATCCTTTTGATTGGCGCTACGAATAATGGCCGTGACTTGGCACCTCGCATGTCAGGTCGCATGAAAAATGGTGTCGTAGCTGACTGTACCATTTTGACGGTAGATACTACAGAAGGCCTTGTAGAATGGACGCGTCCTGCTTTGGGTGGCAATATATTAGCTGAAATTATTTCTCCAAATCATCGTCCACAAATGGGCTCTGTCCGTCCTAATGTATTTAAAAAGCCAGAACGCATTGCAGATAGCTGGGGCCGTATTCAAATCGAACAATTTGACCTTAAACCTGAAGATATTCGCATGAAGCGCCTTGACTTCATTCCGTTCAGCAAAGATGGTTACAACATCCAAGAAGCGGATATCATCGTAGCCGGCGGTTGCGGTATGGGTTCTAAGGAGAACTTCGATAAGCTCTACGAACTTGCCGATGCTATCGGCGGCGTTGTAGGTGCTACACGTCCCCTTGTAGAAAAGGGCTGGATCGAATTGCCATACCAAGTAGGTCAAACAGGTAAAACTGTAAGCCCTAAATTATACTTGGCATTCGGTATCTCCGGTGCTATTCAACACGTGAGCGGTATCTCTGGTGCTGACACAATCGTGGCTATTAATAACGATCCAAACGCAGAAATCTTCCAACACGCTAACTATGGGATCGTGGGGGATTGCATGGAAGTGTTAAATGATATGTTGGCGCATTTGAAATAAAGGATGTGCATAAAGTGGCATTAGAATTGTAATACATAGGAAGAGGGATATCCCTTCCCGAAAGCCTCCAAAAGCGAGCTAAGTCGGTTTCAGAAAGGGTATCCTCTTTTTATTATCATATTCCTTAATAATCCATATGCCACTTTATGTATCCTTTTAAAGTACCATCTGCGCCGACATATCATTCTAGGAGAATGGGAAAGGACAGTACGCGTAGTGCCCAAGGCGGCTTCGAATAGGTATCCCTATTTGGCTTACTGCTGTGTAGAGCTCAAATATTATCAGATTAAATACCACCTGCGCCGGCATATCATTTTTAGAGCGAAGGAAAAAGCCCCTCAGGGGGCCTCGAATAGGTATCCCTATTTAGTTCACTGCTGTAGGACTCAAAATACTATCGGATTAAATACTCATCTGCGCTAATATATCATTTTTATTAGTATAGAGTGGTGGCTTAGAGTCCATTACATATTAAAGTGGTATAATTAGAGTATAGATTTAGTTCGGATTGATAAGGAGGTTTTTATGGCTCGTAATGTTTTTGTTACTGGTGCAACGTCTGGTATTGGTCTTTGTATTGCTGAGGCGTATGCAAAAGTATGGTGATAATGTTTTGATTTCCGGACGTCGCGCTGAGGTGTTGGCTGAGGTACAGGGTCGTTTGTCTAAGGAATATGGCGTGCGCGTTGAAACTTTGGTTCTTGATGTGCGTAGTCGTGAGGATGTTGAAAGCAAGGTTCCAGCAGCAATTGAAGCGTTTGGTGGTGTTGATGTCCTTGTAAATAACGCAGGTCTTGCGCAAGGCTTAGATCCATTCCAAGATAGTACTGTTGATGATGCGGTAACTATGATTGATACGAATGTGAAAGGCCTTTTATATGTAACAAAGGCTGTACTACCTTATATGATTGATAAAAACGCAGGCCATATTGTGAATATGGGTTCTACTGCTGGTATATACGCATATCCAGGTGGTGCTGTTTACTGCGCTACAAAGGCCGCAGTTAAGATGTTGAGCGATGGTATTCGCATGGATACGATTGCAACGGATATTAAGGTTACAACCATTCAACCAGGTATCGTAGAGACTCCGTTTAGTGAAGTTCGCTTTCACGGTGATGCGGAAAAAGCTAAAGCCGTCTACGCCGGCATCGATGCAATCCAACCTGAGGATGTGGCGGACGTTGTACTGTACGTAACAAATCAACCTAAACGCTTGCAAATTTCTGATGTCACAATCATGGCAAATCAACAAGCAGCTGGGTTTATGGTACATAAGAAATAAAACATCCTATGATTTAATGTGAAAGTTGAGTAAAGGACTCATATGTTAACTAAGGAGGCAAAGCAAGTGCAATAAAGCCGGATACTCTTATTTATAAAGGAAAGGCAAAAAAATGAAAAAATATATCGTTATTACAGGAGCAAGTTCAGGCATAGGAGCAGCTACGGCAAAAGCTTTTGCACGTCGTGGAGAAAATTTAATCGTTATTGCACGGAGAGCAGAATTATTAGAAAATTTGAAAGACGAGATTGCTAACATTTCGCCTGATTCGGACGTTATTGTAAAACCTTGTGATCTCTCGCGTAGCGAAAATGTTTTAGCACTTTGGGATGACCTTAAAAGCTATGAGTTAAAGCTCTTATCAATAATGCAGGCTTTGGCGATTTTTGGATTCATGGGGAATCATGATATTCAAAAAATGGTAAAAATGATAGATTTAAATGTAACTGCACTTGCGATACTTTCTAGTTTATTCGTGCGAGATTATAAATGTAAACAAACACAGTTGATAAATGTTTCCTCCGTGGGTGGCTATTTTTAGCGCCCGGCGTAGTACCGCTATTGTGGAACAAAATTTTTGTAAGTGCTTTCACAGAGGGCTTTGTATCATGAGCTTGTACAGGATACACGGATGCTAACATGGGCTAAAATCTTAGCGCCTTGCGGCTACTAAAAGAGAGTTTTGTGATGTAGCTCAGGTAAAAATGGATTTGATTACGATGCTTCATTTGAAAGTATCATAGCAGTGAACAGACTGCAGACTTTTGCTTACCCTTTATGATAGCGATGCATGTGTTGGCGAGGTGGATTTGACTAGCTTCGAGTTTAAGCTCAGGGGCCAAAAATTTAATTACCTAGCTACTGCCAAATAGTAGATAGGAATGGATTATATAGAGAAATAGATACTTCTTGTTAGCGTCTCACTATCCATTTGGAATATAGATTTGTATAGTAGCTAATATAGAACTCAAGGCTTTATATAGAAATAACTACTTGAAATTCCCTATCATTTAGGATATAATTATAAAAAGTTTTGATAAAGAATATTTTATAAAATGTATTTTTATATTATAATATTCTTAATACATGTGTTGTGTTTGTACAGATGTATGTAAGAGAGCGGAGATTATATTAATGTTGAAGAAATTTGTATTGATGGCAGTTGCTTGTGCATGTGTAGGTTCTTATACTGTTGTTGGTGCTCAAGGTACTCTTGATGTAAAACCAGATCAACCTAAATCTGTGGTAGCTCAACAAGAAGCGCCAACGGTTGGTATGCCAAGTCCGTTTCATGAGTTTTCTACTGTAGATGAAGCGGCTAAATATATGAACATTACACCTCAAATGCCTAAGGTATTACCTGTAGGTTACAATATTGAATCTGTAAGTACTATTGATAAGGATGTATTGCAAGTGGTTTATGTTTACCAAGCTGGTGAAGATGCTACTCGTAATCAAGCTGCAGGCAAACGCATCGTCCATCGTATAGCCAATGAAATAAAAGAAGATATCAGCGGCGATTATAACGATTTTCGTGTAACAGCTAATGAAAAAGTAAACGGCACAAAGGTTGTTTTCAAAGGCGGTAATAAAATGGTATATCTCATAGGTTGGACAAAAGACGGACAAACTCATGGGATGTATTTTGAACGCGCCTGTAACTCGTGACATGGCTAAAGCCATCGTTGCTAATACAGTAGCCCCAAAACAACATACAAAAATAATATAAAAAGTCCAGGCCTCATGGGATAGGCATGCGAGCTGTAGTGAAGCACTCGCATGGACACTGTAAGGGTTTTATATGGAACGGCTCCTCATATGAGGGGCCGTTTTTATTGGTATGCAAAACTTTCATAATGATAATGATTCTAAATACCCATATGGGTATATCTATCTAAGTATTACATTGATAGAATATAAATATAGCTATTTTGTGATAAAGAAGGCAGGTGATGTATTGTATCGATTAATACTACAGCGTTTGGCGAGTATTGTAGGTATTTTATTTGTTGTTACCATCGGTACATTTGTATTGATAAAATTATCTCCCTATCGACCCCGTGTCGATGAAGTTTAATCTTGTAGGGGCTACACCAGATCCAGTTGTAGTTGCACAGATACGAGAGCAGTTAGGTCTCAATGACCCTTGGTGGCAACAATATATGCGTTGGCTTAGTCAAATTGTGCAAGGAGACTTTGGCGAGTCTATACTTTATGCAGTGCCTGTGGCTACGTTGTTGAAAGGGGCCCTACCAAATACATTGGGGCTCGTATCTTTAGCTCTTGTTATGGGGATAGTGGTGACCATACCGCTCGGTATGTTATCTGCAAAGTATCAAGACTCATGGATTGATCATGGGGTTCGTCTCGTTACATTTCTAGCATTAGCAATCCCTGGGTTCTGGGTCGGTTTATTATTACTGTACTTATTCGGTGTTAAATTACAGCTAGTGTCGGTAACGAATACCAATGGCTTTTCTGCCTATGTATTGCCCGCGGTAACCCTTGCTTTATGGATATGTGGTCTCTACATTCGTCGATTGCGCAATGCTATTTTAGAAGTGTCGCGACAGCCCTTTGTACAGGGGGCGCGAGCATTAGGCCTGCCAGAATGGATGGTCTACACCCGTTACATATTCCCTCATGTGGGACTTATGTTGTTGCCTATGATGGGGGTAACTATGGGCGCTATGCTAGGTGGCTCCGCTGTTATTGAAACGGTGTTCTCCATAAAAGGCATCGGCTACATGATGGTGCAGGGTATTATGGCTCGCGATTATGTATTGATGCAAGGCTATATCATCTGGATTACCTTGGTGTTCATCGTGATAAATATCATCATTGATGTATTAAGTGTTTGGCTGAATCCGAAGCGAAGAGCCGCTATAAAAGGAGGCTCTTATGAATGACAAAAGCCCTATACTTTATACGTTATGTTGGTATTAGCAGCTCTGTGGATCGTATTTTTCTTATGCGCTCCCTATATAGCACCATTCGATCCGGAGACGACTAGTGTTGCAGACCGCTTACAAGACATAAGCAGTACTCACTTATTAGGTACTGATCAGTTAGGGCGAGATGTTTGGTCTCGGATTCTCTATGGCGGTAAAGCTTCGTTAGGCATTGCTTTTACCATCATTGGCATTAGTGGGGACCATCGGCATCGCTATTGGTGGGTTAGCAGGGATTCTCTCACCTCGCATTGACCGTTGATTATCTCGCTTGATTGATTTAGTACTAGGGTTCCCGAACATGGTGATTGCCATTGCTTTCATCGGTATTATGGGACCTAGCATAACGAATGTAATCATTTCCTTGTGCATTACGAAATGGGCGGAATATGCCCGTATCACTAGAGGCCTCGTACAGATTGAACGCCACGCGGAGTATATTATCTTTGCTCGTATGTCAGGTGCTTCAAATCTACAAATTCTGTGGCGCTATATTCTGCCGAATGTATTGCCACCGTTGGTGATCGTTATTATCCAACATTTAGGGGACGCCATCATTTTGGTAGCCAGTTTTTCGCTCATTGGCATCGGTGTACAACCGCCGGATCCGGAGTGGGGCGCTATCTTGTTGAGCTCCCGAGATTTTCTACAAACGGCGCCGTGGCTGCTAATTTACCCAGGGCTCGCTATTTTTATTACTGTTGTTTTATTTAACTATATTGGTGATGCGTTGCGCGATGCCCTCGATGTATCTCGTTAACCGTACTGTGTATAGATTTTTTTATAGTGAAAGCCCTCGACGAGGCAATGTATTTTAAAGGAGATATTATGAAACGTTGGTTACTAGCGTGTCTAACTATGCTGTGCATGGTAGCTCTTCGTTGGTTGCGGTAGCGATACGGCTAAAGACGGCAAACAAGGGAAGCATATGAATGTTGGTTTTGTATTGGTTTGGTGAAACATTAGATCCAACTCACGAGTGGGATGCGTGGACCTTGACTCGTATCGGTGCTGGTGAAACCTTGGCTGTTGTTACGCCAGACATGAAATTTGCCCCTCAATTGGCAGACTCTGGGAAAATGTGGACCCTACAACATGGAAATTCCACATCCGTGAAAACGTAAAATTCACAATGGTACTCCGATGACGCCTCAAAAAGGTAAAAGAGTCCATTGAGTATACGATGAAACAAAGTGCTCGTTCCGCGAAAGCTGTTAAAATCGAGTCCATCACAGTAGATGGTCAAAACTTGATTATTAAAACTACAGAACCTAATGGTTCCTTGTTATCTAGCTTAACTGAACCAGCGTTCGTTATCATGGACACTGCAGATCTTAAAGACGTAGCATCTAAACCAGTTCTCACAGGTCCTTATAAAAATCACTGCTTTCACAAAAGGTGAAACAATCGAACTCGCAGCCTTCGCAGATTACTGGGGTGGCAAACCAGGTCTTGATACTGTAACAGTAAAAGACATCGAAGACAATAATAAACGCGCTATGGCGTTGCAATCTAAAGACGTAGACGTAATTCAAAAAGTGGACTCTGCTAACCGCAGCTTGTTCAAAGATGGCTTCAACATTCAAGACGTTGCAGGCGTTCGTGTACTCATGTTGAAATTGAACCATACTGAAGTTTCTCCATTGCATGATAAAGCTGTACGTTCCGCTATTGCTCATATTATTAACTATGATTCTATGGCGAAAATCATTGGTACTAGTACGACTCCAGGTGCGGCTCCATTCCCACCATCTGCTAATTTAGGTTATGATTCTATCGCTAATAAACCGATGACAGATGTAGCAAAAGCCGATCAAATCTTGACTCAAGCAGGCTATGCTAAAAATGCAAACGGTATCTATGCTAAAGATGGTAAAGAATTGGCTCTAACTCTTGCTATTTGGGGTAAAGACACAAGCTTGTACGAAGAAATTCAACAAGAATTGAAACAAGCTGGCATTGCAGTAACTCTTAAAAAATTACAAAGCCCTGGTGATGTAGATACACTTGGTACAGATGGCTTTGATATGGTAGAACGATGCTGTGGTTACTATGTCTACAAATGACCCATACTGGTACCTCAGTTTGTTCTACAAAAACTGGTGCTAAAGCAAACGTTGGTGCTACTCCAACCCTCAGTCAGACGCATTAATCGATCAATTGTCCGTAACATTTGACCAAAATGCACGTGCTAACGAAGCTAAACAAAGCGCAACAATTGCTAGTTGATGACGTAGCAGATATTTATTTGTTGTATCCAAGTGCAACAGTTGTATCCACTACAAAAAGTTAAAAATGTACCGGTACATCCAATCGATTACTACTTATTAACAAAGATTCTACTATTGAATAAAATCTGATTGTATCGTATTTGATAAGGTTACAATTTCATATGGTGCGGAGCAAGCGGTACGGAATGTATCCTTCTCCGTGCCTAATGGTGATGTCTTTGCCATCGTTGGTGAAAGCGGCTCTGGTAAATCTACGTTAGTTCGTGCCGCCTTTGGTATGTTGAAACAAGCTAACATTAACGGCCAAATTTTTGCTAAACGGTACCGATGTTTCCACATTGAGTGATGGTGATTGGCGACAATTGCGGGGCACGAAGATCTCCATGATCTTTCAAAATCCCAGCGCCTATCTAAACCCAAATCGAACCGTAGAAAATCACTTTAAGGATTTATTCCGTGCTCATGGTGAAAGCTATGATGTAAGCCGCGTTATAGATATGCTTAATCTTGTTCACTTAACTGATGGAGCGCGTATCTTGCAGTCCTATCCGTTTCAGTTGAGCGGTGGTATGCAACAACGGTTAGCAATAGCCTTGAGCCTCATCTTGAAGCCTGGTATCGTATTTGCTGACGAACCGACTAGTGCCTTAGATATGCTGGTGCAAGCCTCTGTATTGGACCTTATGAAAGAGGTAACGCAGGCTCTTGGAGCAACGGTGATTATTGTAACCCATAATATCAAGGCGGCGGCGCGCATTGCCAACAGCATTGGTGTTATGAATAAGGGGCAACTCGTTGAAGTAGGATCCACCGAAGAGGTTATGGCCCATCCAAAGGATGAGTATACTCGTATTTTGTTAGATTCCGTAATGAAAGTGGTGTAGTATGATTCAAGTTGAGCATTTATGTAAACAATATACAAACCACCATCATACGGTTCGTGCTGTTGATGATGTATCTTTTTCTGTAGCGGAGAATGAACGGGTAGGTATTGCTGGTGGTAGTGGTTCCTGAGTAAAAGTACGCTGCTTAGGGCTGATTGCAATGCTGGAAAAACCCACATCGGTATCTTGTGACTCTTCGGCGAAGATATATCACAGATTCAAAACCATACGGAAATCTATCGTTCTCTGCAGATGATGTTTCAAAATCCTTTGGCGGTGATTCCGCCTAGAATGAACTTAGAAGCATTTCTCTTAGAGCCGTATATCAACTATGGGCTTATGGATGTGGCGTCAGCAAAGGACGATATCCGTAAATGGATGCAACGAGTAGACTTGCCAGAAAATACGGTGTGTCAAATACCCTCACAGAAGTCAGCGGTGGTCAGTTACAACGTGTCATGGCTGCGAGATCATGTTGATGAACCCCAGCTAGTACTCTTTTGACGAACCTACATCAGCCCTTGATGCGGTGAATCAAAAAGCTAGTGTAGACCTATTACAAAAACTCCATTCGGAACAACCTTCGGCTACGTATTCGTCAGCCATGATGATCGGCCTGTTACAGCCGTAACAGATCAGAATCATCGTTATGAAAGATGGGCAAATCGTAGAAAACTATCGAATCAAAACGACTTAAAGAAGCGGTACACCCTACACAAAATCACTCTGTGGAAGCGGTGAGTGAAAAAGCCCTAATGGCGTATGTCCCCCTTACTGGTTGTCCAGTAAAGGGGACATATCTATCAACAGAGGTCTTTTATTTAAGTAGATTAAGATAAAATTGTTGGTATCAATAAATTAGTTGTATTGATAGAGGAGTTTATATAAAAGGGAGAATAATAAATAATATAAGTTAAATTGTTGTTGGAGAGATTATATTGTTAGGAGATATATGATGGAGCTGATAGATGAGTTCTTAGCGGTGTTGAGGGAGGGTCATTAGATATGTTGCTAATAATGATCAGTATTTAATAAATTATGAGGCTGATGAACCGGTGAAGAATGATGAACATGTTAGTGAACTATCTATTTTCACATAAACTTAGTCATTATTTGGAGTTGTTTTGTTACTGAATATCATGTAGATTGTGAATATAATCGAAATGTAGCTGATAAAAAAAGTATGGGGGGAGTCGTATTAGACCAGATATTATTATTCATAAACGTGGCAATAATGAGAAAAATTTTGTTGTTATAGAGATAAAGCCTTGGTGGAACCGCGTGATGTGATAAAAAGATGAGGATAAGCTAGCATATTTGACAAACCAGGATAATGAATTTAAATATAAATACGGGATTGAGTTTAATTATTGAGCAAAGTAGATTAGACGATAAAGCTAAAATTTATGAAAAATGGTGAAGCTCAAGGTGATTATATAAAGGGTATAAATAAGTTAACATATGAAAGAGGCTCCTGAGACTCTTTCTATTCATTATATTATTCATTTCGCTTTCAAATCAATTATGTTTTTTTAGCAGCTACGCATGCATCACAGTCACAGATTTGGCGCCTTCAGCTTTGATGTCTTTAGCGTGTTGTAATAGGTTAGCTGCGCTTTCTGTGCCAAGGATTTGTGTAGCGAGTTCAGAGCCTAGCAAAGCCAATTGTTTTCGTCGATAAGTGCAATATTTTTGTTCTGCTACAGATACGAGTTGTTTCTGTGAGTTCTTCTTGTTTAGGTGTACCTTCTGCATTAATCCAAGATTGAGCGAATTCCTTTACTGTTTCATTGCTTGTAGGTGCATCTAATAAAGCTTGTACGAGTTGTGTTAATTGTGTATGTGTCATGATAATCTCCTTAATATAACTAGTAAATATGAGTTTCGAAAGATGCACTTACTATCATAGGAACACCTGTTCATTTTTATAAGTTCATTATAGCACTTACAATAATTTTTGAATAGTAGAATGATTTGCGATAGATACTATCAAATAGGATAGATTTATGATAATAACTGGTATAAATTTTGGGGAATAGAAAAGAGGAATGCTTTCACATTCCTCTTAAAGCTTAGTTAGAATAAATCTGAGTGGCTACCCGTGCGAGTTAAAGATAATACTAATATGTCATCTTTAATTGCATAAATTAGAAAGCCAATCTGGCTCGATATGTAACTCTCTAAAGCCTTCGTAGTTTCCTGTTAATGGATGATCTTTTATAACCAGGATCTAATAGCGTTTGATTCTGTAATTTATTGATGATTGAATAGAGTTTATTGAGATCTTTACCGCGTGAGCCTTTAGGGTCCTTTTTGAACTTACTGCTAAGCACTAATCTCAACATAACTGATTACTCCAATCCCTAAATCCTCAATCATTTCTTTTTACATTAGCATATGATTTTGCTTTTACTTTTTCCTGCCAATATATCTTTCGTTTCTTGAATAGCAGCTTCTGTTTCTGCATTATAACGAGGTTGTTTTAGGTTGAAATGGAAATCCGCCTTCATTAGTGATGTGTGGAGAAAAATATTAATCGCATCAGTTACGGATATGCCAAAGCTAGCATATAGTGCTTCTAATTGTGCTTTTGCAGCTGGCTCGATACGCAAACTGATAGAGGCTGCTTTTGCCATAGTATCACCTCCTGTTACTTCTATTGTAATGCACACTATATAATTGCAATCTTATAACTGCGAATTGCAAGCATAATATATATCTTTTTCCTGGACGAAAAATACTTATGAATATAAAAATATTAGCTTTTAGGTGATATAATTAACTTACTATATATAGTTTGTTTGCAGGGGATTGTATCATGAAAAAGGTTGTATGTATGTTAGCTACGCTAGCTTTTATAGGTTCCATCAATGTTGTGTCCGCAGATGAGTTGATGAGATTCCGTCTTAATGGTAATTCTATTTATGATCAGCCTTATGGTGATCGAAAATGAGTTCCCATGTCCCAATGGACTTGGTAGTTGTACTATAACTGATGAGGATTATGAAGCACTCGTAAAGGTCAATCTCTAGAGGTGTTTGATACCCTATATGAGGCTAAGCAACATTTGAACTTTAAACCGCAGTTGCCAAGTGGTTTAGAGGGATTACGTCCCGTACATGTATCTATTGTGGATCACGATGTATTACAAGTTGTGTATGCCTATCATGAGCTTTTAAAAGGAACATATTTTGACCGTGTAGATGATATGCCGCAGTATATTAAATACCGAGTATCTACCGTATCAGGTAATATCGCAGGTGACTATAAGGATTATGTACCTCAGAAAACAGAGATTATAAATGGGATGACGATAACCTATCGAATGGTAGATGACGCTGTTTACTTAGCATCTTGGGAACATGAGGACAAAATCATGTGTTCTTATTTAATGAGCCAGTTTCTGTTGAGCGTGCTAGAGAAATGATTAACAGTGTAGGTACTAATTAAGTTTATTGCTGTACTATCTTTTTAAGCCTGATTAGCTTATAATACATATAAAGAGAGCCCATTAACGTGATTAGGGCGTTAGGCTCATCTAAAACTGAACAAAATTATGATGACGCCTAACGTGTTAGAGGACTGCACTCCTCTATACGTTAGGCGTTTATCGTTGTACTACTTAACTAGTGCAATGATAGTGACTACTGATAACAGAACTATGATAATTACATAGGTAACTTCATGATTTGTCATAGTATCACCTCCTCGCGGAGATGAACCTAACTCACGTCAACAGACTCTCTTCGTAATAAGTATAGCAAAATACTCTTTACACAAATAGCGATATACAGTCCTCTTTGGTGTGCTTCATATTAAAAATAACGGAGCTTATATGAACGCAGATAATTATAAGATTTCAACGTTGCCATATATAGAAAATGCTAGCAATGAGATAATGGAAAAGTACAATATAAAAGCGCAATATGAAACAGAACCGCCTCATGGAGATGCTATATATTCTATTTCTATAAAGGGAAAAGCATTGCCGTTTTTGGATTTATGGTAGGGATGTTACTTTCATAGGTAGTAGTATGGTTATGGTAGAGTCTGTAAGATGCAAGACCTGGGATCCTATTGAAACCATCATTATTGATTTAGAGAATGATGTGTATGCTAGTTTAAAGGAATGGTATACAGATATTTCATTTGTTAATAATCGAATAGAACTTACTAATCAAGTTGTAAAAATGGATAAGAGAATACTAAATAATTTTGAGCATTTAGAGTGGATAAGCTTTTTAGATTGATTGCGTAGAGGGTATGCTTTTTGGATAGATACTTTCAAATAAAATAGCTGCCACATACGAAAATAGACATCGTAATTTATGACAGCTGTTTTGGCAGTACATGGTCAATCTTATAGTGTAATTATTTAGTTATATTCTATTTTTAAAAGCCTCACCGATGGAATAAATTCCGTCAAATAAGAAACCGAAGGCGATGAAATAGATAAATGCTTCACCAAAAAGCGATCGGCTCGAATATAAGTAATAGGCCTAATAGTAAAAAGAATTAGTGCAAGCCATTTTGCATTACGTCCCATGAGTGATACCATGCTGTCGGACTTTTCTTGATTTAATGAAAATAAAGATGGCGTCAATTACCATCCAGATGCCGATTGTGGTTGGGAGTACTAATGGTAGGAATGCAAATCCGCCGGATATTAAATAGATACCGAATAGAGCATTGATAATGCCAGCTGATAAGATACCAGCTGCTACGTAATTCAGACGATAACGTAAAAATAATTTATAATAGAGCTGACCGCACTGACGAAAAAGATAATAGAAAAAGCCAGGCAAAAGCTATGAGATTAATAACGGGATTTAAGAGTAAGAATATCCCCAGGATAATGCTTACAATACCCTGATAAAATAAAGAAGAATTTGCTTGAACCACTCATAATAATTCCTCCAATCATTGGTACTGCTTATTTACAGTATGCATGAGATCATGGGGATGTCAAATTGTAACGATAAAACTGTGTTTTCACAAAACTCACATGTCCATCCTGTTGACACAGTTCTATAGAATACCGTATAATACCTTTTATATCTTAAATACGAGCTATGAATGGGTATAAAGGTTTACAGATCCTGCTTTCAGAGAGTTGCCGGTTGGTGCGAGGCAATAGAGGTTGTACGCTGACACTCTCCCGTGAGCTTTGGTGGCGAATGTAGCAGTAGTCATCGACGGTGGTTCCGTTATACCCGCAACGAGTCCCAATTAGGGTGGTACCGTGTTATGAATATAACGCCCTTTGAGCAACGACAGTTGTTCTGAGGGCTTTTTATTGTAAAAGTCTCAGTAAAAATTACTGATTTGATGTATCTACGTTGGCTTCAGCCGAAATAGCGTTGAATCGGCGATTTTTACTAAACTTTCACAATAGATAGATATAATACAGCGTTATGTTTTATTAGTACAGAAAAGGTGAAGATTATGGAACAGAATCGCGTATATTTCTTCGATACAACCCTTCGTGATGGGGAACAAACACCAGGTGTATCTTTACAAACTCCTGAAAAAATTGAAATTGCGAAAGGCCTAGTACGCCTCGGTATCGACGTAATCGAGGCTGGCTTCCCAGCTGCATCCCCTGGAGATTTTGAAGCGGTACAAACGATTGCTCGCGAGGTTAAAGGCACAACAATTTGTGGCTTGGCCCGTGCCAACGAAAAGGACGTGCAAAAGGTGGCTGATGCGTTGAAAGATGCAGAGCACGCGCTTGCATGTGTTTATCGCTACATCCGAAATCCACATGAAATATAAATTGAAAATGACTCGTCAAGAGGTATTGGATCGCGTTAAATCTATCTTGGAATTTGCAAAAGGCAAATTTGATGAAATCGAGTTCTCCGGTGAAGATGCGGCTCGTACAGACTTGGATTTCTTGTGTGAAGTATTTGGCGTGGCAATCGCTGGTGGCGCTACAATTATTAATGTACCGGATACTGTGGGGTACATGAACCCTAACGAATTTGGTGACAAAATCCGTTATATTAAAGAACATACACCAGGTATTGAAAATGCCATCATCTCCGTTCACTGTCATGATGATTTAGGCCTTGCTAATGCGAATACATTAGCTGCTATTAAAAGCAGGTGCACGTCAAGTAGAAGGCACAATTAATGGCCTAGGTGAACGTGCAGGTAATGTAGCAATTGAAGAGGTTGTTATGGCTCTTAAAACACGCCATGATTATTTCGACGACCTTCAAGTGAATATTGATACAAAACAATTTACGAAAGTATCTAAACTTGTGAGCCGTTTAACAGGTGTTGTAGTTCCTCCAAATAAACCAATCGTAGGCTCTAATGCCTTTGCTCATGAGTCTGGTATTCACCAACATGGTATGATGAGCAACCCTGAAACGTATGAAATCATGACGCCTGAGTCCGTAGGTGCTGAAAAAACAGACCTCGTATTAGGTAAACATTCTGGCCGTCATGCCTTTGCCGATCATTTGGCAAAACTTGGATTCCAATCTTTCACAGAAGAGAAAATCAATGATCTCTTCGGTAAATTCAAAGAATTGGCGGATCGCAAGAAACAAGTATACGATGATGATATCGTAGCCCTTGTAGTAGATAACTTACATCACAAAAAAAGCATTCGAACTCGTGGCTCAATACTACAATTGGGCGAAAAAGGCTATGCTCTATGCTGACGTTCGTCTTATGACCCAGAAGGTGAAAAAGCTGATGCAGCCGTTGGTGATGGCCCAGTAGACGCATCCCTCAAAGCGGTTGAACGTGTGGTTGGCTTGCCAATCAGTTTGAAAGATTACCAAATCCGCGCTATAACAGCGGGTAAAGATGCCCTTGGGGAAGCAACTCTCAGGTAGAATATAACGGTCGCTTGTACCATGGTCGTGGTATTAGCACCGATATCGTTAAATCAAGTGTAAATGCATATATTAATGCAGTAAACTCAGTATTCCTAGCTATGGAGCTAGAACAACAGGAGGAAGAATAATATGGGTATGACCATTACTGAAAAGAATATGGCTCGCCACGCGGGTCTTGATGTTGTAAAACCAGGCCAAATCATCGAATGTCATTTGGACGCTGTATTGATGAACGACATCACATTCCCACCGGCTCGCAAAGAGTTCTTAAAAATCGGCAAACCTGTATTTGATCGTCATAAAATCTACTTGGTGCCTGATCACTTCACGCCAAATAAAGATATTCAATCCGCTACACAAGCTAAGGTCATGCGCGACTTCGTACGCGAACATGGCATTACAAACTACTTTGAAGTAGGTAGAATGGGTATCGAGCACGTTATTTTGCCAGAAAAAGGTCTTATCGGTCCTGGCGAAATGATGATTGGTGCTGACTCCCATACTTGTACATATGGTGCAGTGAATGCATTCTCCACAGGCGTAGGCTCCACTGATGCGGGCGTTGCTATGGCGGAAGGTAAAACTTGGTTCAAAGTGCCTGAAACTATTAAGGTTGAGCTTATCGGCAAACCTAATAAATGGGTAACGGGGAAAGATGTAATTCTTGACTTAATCGGTCAAATCGGTGTAGACGGCGCTCGTTACATGGCTCTTGAATTCGCTGGTGAAGGTGTACAACATATGACTATGGCTGACCGTCTTACAATTTGTAACATGGCTATCGAAGCGGGTGGTAAATGTGGCGTATTCCCTTACGATGCAATTACTGAAGAATACATTAAAGGGCGCGTAAATCGTCCTGTAGAACCTATCAATGCCGACCCTGATGCAGTATATGCCCAAACTATTACAATCGATTTGTCCAAATTGCAGCCAGTTGTAGCATTCCTCATTTGCCATCCAATACGCATTACATCAACGAAATCGACAAAGATATCAAGATCGACCAAGTTATCATTGGCTCCTGTACAAATGGCCGTTACGAAGACTTGGTAGCGGCTGCTGAAATCTTCAAAGGTCGCAAGGTGGCTCCATTCGTTCGTTGTATCGTAATCCCTGGTTCCCAAGATGTATACGACCAAGCTATGAAAGATGGTTTGTTAGACATCTTCATTCAAGCTGACTGCGCTGTGTCCACGCCAACATGTGGCCCTTGCCTAGGCGGTTATATGGGTATTATGGCTGCAGGGGAACGCACCGTTTCCACCACAAACCGTAACTTCCGTGGTCGTATGGGTCACGTTGATTCTGAGGTATATTTGGCAAGCCCTTACGTGGCGGCAGCAAGTGCTGTATTAGGCCGCATTGCAGGCCCTGAGGAGGTTTAATATGGATTTTGAAAGCAAGAAAATCTGGCGCTACGGCGATGATGTAGATACAGATGTAATCATTCCGGCTCGTTACTTGGCGATTGCTGATTGGAACGAATTGGCTGAACATGCGATGGAAGATATTGATATTACATTTGCTCCTAATGTGAAAGCCGGCGAAATCATGGTAGCTGGTAAAAACTTTGGTTGTGGTTCCTCCCGTGAACACGCCCCAGGCGTTATTAAAGCTAAAGGTGTGCCTGTTATCATTGCCCACTCCTTTGCACGTATCTTCTTCCGTAATGCTATCAACATCGGTTTACCAGTTGTGGAAATCGGTGAACAAGTTGATTGTATCGATGCAGGCGATGCTATAGGCGTAGACTTGTCTAAAGGTATCGTGTACAACTTGACGAAAAACGAACAATACCAAGGGACTGAATTGCCACAATTCATTCAAGACATTGCGGCAGCTGGCGGTCTTGTGAACTTTGCGAAAAACCGCAAATAGGGGCGAGCCGAACACTCATCTCAAGCCTCCACTGGCGGGTTCTGACTTCGGCCTGCGGCCTCCGCAGGGCCAAAGTCGTTTTCGACGAGCATTCGCCTCTCGAGAGTGTGAAGGTTCGACCCCGGCATATAGAATTAAATAGTGGAATAAAAGCTGATGGGGTTGTGGTTCATCTATGAGTATTTACTATATATTGGAGAGGTAAGATGAGCGAAAAGAATATCGTATTGATCCCCGGTGATGGTATCGGTACTGAGATTATTGCTGCAGCGAAGGCTGTGTGTGATGTGGCTTTTGAGAAAGCCGGTATAAAGGTTAATTGGATTGATAAGAAAGCGGGCGGTGCGTCTATTGATGCATACGGCGTGCCTTTGACTGAGGATACTATCGAGGCTTGTAAAAATGCTGATGCTGTATTGCTTGGTGCTGTTGGCGGTCCTAAATGGGATAATGTAGATCCGTCTATCCGTCCTGAAAAAGGCAATCCCTAGGTCTTCGCAAGGAGCTTGGTTTGTTCTGTAACTTGCGTCCTGTAAAAATTTATCCATCTTTGCAGAGTATTCTCCGCTTAAAAAGGGAGCTCGTACAAGATGTAGATTTCGTTATCGTTCGTGAGTTAACTGGCGGTATTTATTTCGGTGAACGTGAAGAGGCACAAGGTGAAGGTGCTAATGAGTTCGCTTGGGATAAAGAAACATACAGCCGTTATGAAGTAGAACGCATCATGGATATCGCTATGGAAACAGCTCGTAAACGTAACAAAAAGGTCGTATCCGTAGATAAAGCAAACGTATTGGCGTCTTCTCGTTTGTGGCGTAAAATCGCGCAAGAGAAAGCCGCTGCTAATCCAGATATTGCAACAGATTACTTCTATGTGGATAACACAGCGATGCAACTTGTTGTAAATCCTGCTCAGTTCGATGTTATCGTGACGACAAACTTGTTCGGCGATATCTTGTCCGACGAAGGCGCGGTTATCTCTGGTTCTATCGGGCTTTTACCATCTGCATCCATGGGTACAGGCACAGCATTGTATGAGCCAATCCACGGTTCCGCACCAGACATCATGGGCCAAAATTTGGCGAATCCATTGGGCACAATCTTGTCTGCCGCTATGATGTGCCGTCACTCCCTTGATTTACCTCAAGTGGCTGACGCTATTGAAAAAGCTGTAGAACAAGTGCTCGTTGATGGTTACCGTACAGGAGATATCTCATCGCGAAGGCTTAAAACGAGTTGGTACCACAGAAATGGCACAAGCCGTAATCGAACGTTTATAAAAGCAATGAATTAAGATTCCTCAAAGTTATTAACGTGAGTTACGTCATTTTCAAAATCGTATCATAAGTGTTAAAAATACAGATATTATAATATATTTGTCTCAATTAAATAAGAGAGGGTTATAGGCCTCTCTTTTTGTAGGACGCCTAGCGGTATGTGTAGTTGCTCTTCATATATTAGAGTGCTATATTGGTAGATGTATGGCAAGATATTCTTTAAGGAGGCCTTTATGAATTTCTTTCGATGTATCGAAATTTAACCATTACTGCTTTTATTGATGGCATTAGCCATTATGATTCCTATTGTGATGCCTTTGAAAGTTGTGATTCCACCGGCATCGTATACATTGGCGAGTCATGTTCCTATATTCCTGGCCATGTTCTTATCTCGTAAGATGGCAGCTTGTGTTGTCATAGGTTCTACGCTCGGCTTCTTTGTAGCAGGCTTCCCACTTGTTATCGTTATGCGTGCTGCATCTCATATCATTTTTGCCTTGATGGGGGCTTACTATATTAAACATCATCCAGGCGTATTAACAGGGGCTCTATCCTTTGTTGCGTTTAACCTTGCTTGTGCTATCGTTCACGCTATTGGTGAGGTACTAGCATGCCTATTGTTCTATACTACAACTACGATGCCAAAACATTGATCTCATCTACGTTGTATTTGTTCTTGTAGGCGACGACACCATCGTTCATAGTTTGGTTGATGGATATATTGCATTATATATCTATAAAGCTATCCCTGGACTATCTAAATCGGGTAATAAATAATCATATAATTACATATATCGTAACCACTCATGGGAAATCGATGTGTACTAATGTACGGCATGTGATTACCTATGAGTGGTTTTTATAATAATTCTCAAATCTGTACCTACAGGTACAGACTTCATTATGTGATATCCGTATAATAGAACCATAGTTAATGATCGATTTGTGTTGTATCTATTGATACAACATGGGGCCATATATTGGGTAATACCGGTGAAAGTTGCTTCTCTCATCTGTGGGCCTTTATAGACTCATTAAAAGATATGAGGTGAGTATATTTACTTTCACAGAACATGGAGGTTATTATGAGAAAGCACATTAAAAACAACGTATCATGGGTTGGTAAAATCGACTGGGAATTGCAAGAGTTTCACGGTTCTGATTACACCATTAATAATGGATCTAGCCAAAATGCCTATTTGATTGAAGAGGAGAAGACGGTCCTCATCGATACTGTATGGAAACCTCATTCCTCTGAGTTCATCGATAATTTGGAATCTGAAATTGATTTGAATACGATTGATTTCATCGTATGTAACCATGGCGAAGTGGATCACAGCGGTTCCTTGCCTGCTTTGATGGAAAAAATCCCTAATACGCCTATTTATTGTACGGAAAAATGCTGTTAAGTCCTTGGTTGGCCAATATCATCACCCTGAATGGAACTTTAAAACCGTTAAAACAGGAGACTCCGTAGATATCGGGAACGGTAAATCTTTGGTATTCGTGGAAATGCGAATGCTTCACTGGCCTGATTCTATGGCGACGTATATGACAGGGGACAATATCTTGTTCTCCAACGATGCATTCGGTCAACATTTTGCCGTAGAAGAACTGTGGGCAGACAAGGCAGATCAATGCCGTCTATGGGAAGAGGCGATGAAGTATTACGCGAATATCTTTGAACCCATTCTCTCCATTGGTAAAAAGCCAAAGTTGAAGAAATTAAAAACTCAATTTGCCAATCGATATCATCGCTACAAGTCATGGTGCAATTTGGCTGAAAATCAATGCAAATCGTAGAAAAAAATACTATGAATGGTCGCAAGCATATCAAGAGAATCAAATCACAATAGTATACGACACTATGTGGGACGGCACCAAGAAATTGGCACATAAGATTGCTGAAGAAATTGCGAAACAATCCCCTGATACACGTGTTAAGATTTTCAATATTAGTAAAACCAATAAAAATGACATCATGACGGAAGTCTTTAAGTCTAAAGCTATTGCTGTAGGGTCTCCAACAGTAGGTAATAGCGTATTATCTTCCGTAGCTGGTTGGCTCGATTTCTTGCGTGAGTTGAAATTTAAAAAATAAAAAGGTCGCTGTATTCGGTACCTATGGTTGGTCTGGTGAATCTACAAAGGTACTCCGTGAAGAGTTGACTAAATATGGATTCTCTGTAGTAGAACCTGAAATCAAATGCAACTGGAACCCAGAAGAATCCGATTTTAATAAAGCAGAAGCACTTGTAAGCGCCTTATTAGCATAATTACATATAATAAAGAAAGATTCTTGTTATAAAACCCTATTTTTGATATATACCCTTTACTGGATAATCAGTAAAAGGGGTATTTTCATGAAAGAGTAGGGGCTTTCTTTTTGAGCATATACATAATATATTGGCCAATATAAATCATATTTGTCATGTTTATTCTCATAACATTCTCGTTATTATCTTTTTGGGCGCCGATTTGCATTGATAGATGCTGATACTATAGAAATATAAAATTATAATAAAATGATAAGTTGTTGATTAAATATACAGAATAGTTTAATTCACATAATTCATGAATTAGTGTGAATGGGATATAATAAGGGTAAAAGGTATATTTTACGTACTTATAAGGTGGTTATTTATTTATAAGTTATACAGTTTTTACATGAGAAAAAGTTTACAAAGTTGCGAAAAAAATTTAACTCATAAGGGAAAATAATGAGTAAAATTTAATTCCTATAAATCTAGTAATAAAGCGGATTTTGATAGCTATAAAGACTTGATAATTTGATTTGTGTTAGAAAAAGGGTTGTGTATATCGTAAAACTTTGATATGCTATGCGGGTAATCGACAATATAAATTTTTCTTAAACTGATTAGGGTATTTCTTTATGCTAATTTAGAATATGCGCCTGTTCAGACCGAGTGAGAGACGGAACATAGAGAATGAAAAATTGTATTGTAATTTGGATAATTTTTAATTTAGTGAGGGTGTAAGATGAGAGAAATGAAACATTCCAAAAAATTAGCGTTTGCTGTATTGGCTGCTGTCACTGCTGTTGGTGCGAATGTTAATCCAGTAGACGCTGCTTCTGTTGTAATGGACAACACTAATGTTGTTACAGGTGCTAATAATGCAGTTGCGTATGGTAGTGGTAATACTGTAAAAGAATCTGATGCAAACTTCCGTGATCGTGATTATGAAAATGAGCCAGATGATGCTACAAAGAGAACTGGTGACTGGAAAAGTAATTCTGTCGCTATAGGTGTTAACAATACTGCAGCAGGTACCTCTGCATTAGCAATGGGGAATTCTTCCAAAGCGTTGATGAATGAATCTATTGCTATTGGTCATTCTGCTGAAGCACAACGCACATGGTCTACCGCTATTGGTACTCGTGCAAAGGCTTCCGAAGTTCGCTCACAAGCTATTGGCTATGAAGCACCAGCGTCTGGCTATAAATCTAATGCGATTGGTTCTAGCGCACAAGCAACCAATAATCATTCTGTTGCTATGGGTTCCTCTGCTCTTGCATCTGGTGATCATGCTCAAGCATTTGGCGCTGGTGCACAGGCAACTAACGTGCGTTCTAATGCATTTGGTTCTGATGCGAGTGCTACAGCTGACTACGCTATGGCGATCGGTGATCATGCAAATGCAACACATTTAAACTCTATCGCATTAGGCACAGGTTCTACTACAAGTGAAGCTACAGCTCAAAGTAGTGCAACCATCGCTGGTCATACCTTTGGTGGCTTTGCTGGCGTAGGTTCTGCAGCTAATGGTTCCGTGTCTGTAGTGTAAAGCTGGTGCTGAACGTCAAATTAAAAAAATGTTGCGGCTGGAGAAATCTCCGCTACTTCTACAGATGCTGTAAACGGTAGCCAATTATATTCCGTAGCTAATGATTTACAAACACAAATCAACAATTCCACACCTGGTCAAATTAATAACAATATCAAAAACTTGACTAGTCGTGTTGGTACTGTTGAAAGACGCGTTAATAAAGTAGGTGCAGGTTCTGCTGCATTGGCTGCATTGCATCCATTGGACTTCAACCCAGATGACAAATGGACAATTGCTGCTGGTTATGGTCACTACCATAATGCTAACTCCGCTGCATTGGGCGCATTCTACCGTCCTAACGAAGATACAATGTTCTCCGTTGGTGGCACTGTAGGTACTGGCGAAACTCAATTGAACGCAGGTGTATCCATCCGTCTTGGTAAACGTTCCCCTGAATCTCGTTCCCGCGTAGCTATGGGGCGTGAAATTGCTGAATTGAACGCACGTCTTCAAGATATGGAAAACAAATATAATAACTTGTTACAAATCTTGACTCCACATGCAATTGATCCAAGCAAAACTGCTGAATTCCCAGATGTTCCTCGCAACCACTGGGCTTACCAATATATTAGCTAATTGGCTGGTAATGGTATCCTGTTACTACCCTGATGGCACATTCCAAAAGGCGATGTTAAGATGACTCGTTACGAATTCGCTACCATGTTGTACCGTGCACTTCAAAAATGGTGCTCTATTGACGACAACATGAAACGTGCGTTGAATGAATTCGGTCCTGAATTACAAAATATTCGTCTTAACCACTTCCGTGTTGATCGTATTTCTGGTGATGATAACGATCGTCATAAAACTGAACGTGTTCGCGTTAACAACGAACCTGAAAAACGAACGTGACGTATACTGGTTCCCGCATATACAATAATCAATAGGATTAAATTTTCTAGAGTTTGTAAAAGCTCAAAAACAGGATGTACTTTTGATACATCCTGTTTTTTATCTAATATGCTTTTGTATTATCTTATATGTGAATACGTATTCTACTTTTAATCAAAAAAAGATTTGTGAGATAAATGTCCCAATATTTGACTGAAGCCTCTTTTTATGTTCCTTTTCAGATGTTTTCTTTATGTTATAATGAAATTTAAGACTGCCTTGATTTATATGGTTTTTCTGCGAAAACTTTTACAAATCAAAGTAGCCTTATTTTGTTTTCTAGCACTATAAATAGAATTGCATAATAATTAAGATTTTGGGGTTCTTGAATTATTATTATAATAATAATGTAATAATGATTTTAAAAATATATACTTACCTGTTTTTGAAGAGTGTTTTTGGCAGAGTATATATCTTTTTATCTTAATATATATAGTGTATTTTTAGTGTAATTAGTTAATGTAACAGAAAAATTTTAGGAGGAGTGTTATGAACCGGATTTATAAAGTCATTTGGAGTCGGGTGATGTTGTGTGGTTGTTTCGGAATTTGCTAATAATCGTGGAAAAATCAGCGGAAGTGGTGGAATGAGTGCGTGTACAGGTTTTATGTGCACTTGCATTGGCAGGAAGTATAGCACATGCCATTGAACACTGTTCATGCAGTAATTCCTGAAGGAACAGGATCAGGTATGTCATTGGGAAATGGAACTGAGACAGGATCTGATCCTAATAATGTGGGCAATAGGCGGTTATGACTAGAGTCTTTAGGTACAGTTGGCTTTGGGCGATAGGTGCTCATGGCAATTCTTCAGCTCAATATTCGACTGCTCTTGGTGGAGGCTCAAATGCTACGGCTCAAAATGCTACTGCTATTGGTGGCGTAGCATATGCATCAGCTAAAAATGCAGTTGCTGTAGGTGCAGATGCTAAAGCTTCTGGAGAATATGCTGCTGCTATTGGTGGAGACGCAAAAGCGGATAAGACTCATGCTATTGCTATTGGTAGCGTTGCTCATGCTCAAGAAGAATCTTCTTTGGCGATGGGGAATTTAGCGAAAGCTACAAATACCTATGCTATGCAGTTGGTGGTAAATGCGCAGGCAAAGGGAAGATGGTCCATTGCTATGGGGACGAATGCGGTGGCTGAAGATGATGCTAGTGTGGCGATTGGAACATGGTCAAATGCTACGAGTGGGCAGTCTGCAGCTGTTGGCTATCAAGCCAAAGCAAAAGCTTTAGGAGCAACGGCACTTGGTAGACTCACGAATGTTACTGCAGTAGATGGCACTGCCATAGGGTCTTCGACTTCTGTTACTGGATTAAATGGTACTGCGATAGGTAATAAGGCTAACGTAACAGTAAAGAATGGTGTAGCTATCGGTACTGAAGCAAATGCAAAGAATGAAAATGCTGTAGCTATTGGTTCTGGCTCTGAAACCGCAGCAGCAGTTGGTACTGCGTCTGAAACGGTCAATGGAGAAGTACATAATTTTGCAGGCATTAATCCTAGTTCTACAGTGAGTGTTGACAGAGACAGAGTGTAGAGCGTACCATTACTAATGTGGCAGCTGGGCGTCTTTCTGCTACATCTACCGATGCTATAAATGGTAGCCAATTATATGCGGTGAATACTGAAGTGAATAAAGGCGTAGTGTATGCAGGAGATGTAAAGGTTGCAGGAGCTACGGATAATAAATTTACTCAAAGACTGAGGTGCACAAACTAATGTTGTTGGCGCAGCATGTATCTAAAATTGAGCGACAACAATATTGGTGTGTATCTGATGGAATAAATACGCTGAATGTTAAATTGGCTAAAGAACTTAACAATCTGACTAGTGTAACAACTGGTAATACGGTTATGAATACTGACGGTGTGACTATTACCGGAGGTCCAAAAATCGTAAAAGATGGTATTAATGCGGGGAACAAACAGATTACAGGCGTTGCTAGTGGTGGAGATGTAGTTACAAATGGTGCTAATATCGGAGATATTAACCGTATCGTTGATGCAAAAGGATAAATACGTGACCGGCGGTACCGCAACTTATCAAGCTAATGGTGATGGCATTGCAAATCTAACCGGTACAAATAGTTTGATCGCTAATGTGACAGGCCTTAAAAATAACTTTGTTACAAGTGGTAGTGTATCCAATGATGGTAAAACTTTGACATTGGAACGTAACGATACAGAGTAAAGTCAATGTCGATTTGAGTAAATGTATTTACCGAAGTGGGAAAAAGGGACTATCGTTTGGTAGCAAAACCCTGATCCAAAATAGCTAGGTAAATATAAAGTTGACAGTGATGGCAACATGGTATTGACTGTAGCTAATGATAAAGGCGATAAAAAAACAAGTTACATTGACAGATATCGCATCCAAAGTACAACAAGATACCAATACAACGAATATCACAAATATCAATACTACTATTGCAAAAAGGGTTGAACTTCGCTGTGATACTGGTACAGATATTAATAAGCAATTGGGTGATAAGTTATCTATTAAGGGTGGTGCTTCTGCGGACTTGACAGATAATAATATTGGTGTAGAATCTGATGGCACTCAACTAAATGTTAAACTTAAAAAAGATATTAACTTAGGGCCTGATGGTAGCTTGGCTATTAATGGGAAGACTTATGTCAATAAAGATGGTTTGAATGCGGGTGGTCAAAAAATTACTAATGTAGCAGCAGGTACTGCTGGAACTGATGCTGTCAATGTGGATCAATTAAATGCCGCCATTGGTGGTACAGCCAAAGCAACAACTGTAAAAGCTAAAGATGCTAACGTAACCGTTACAGAAGGAGTTAACGCTGCTGGCGGTAAAGAATATACAGTTGGATTAGGCGATAAGGTTACTCTCGGTTCAGATGCTGATAAACAAGTCGTTGTAGATGGTACTACTGGTACGATTACAGCTGGAAATAAGGTTACAATTCATGGTACAACAGGTGATATAAGGCGGGAATAGTTAAAATAACTGGCGCCGGTACGGTAAATGAATTGACTAACCGTATATGGATATCGATAATCCTACAGTTGTACATGGTCAGCAGCAACAAGAAGACCAATTAAAATATGTTAGTGACGGTGTATAATAAAATAGTATTACAAATATCAATGAAAACCATTGTAAAAGGCTTAAACTTCAAAAGAGCGACGATACAACTGTTATCAATAAACAATTAGGTGAACAGTTAGATATCAAGCTGGTGCCGATACTAATAAATTGTCTGATGACAATATTGGTGTGAAAGTATCTGCAAATGGTGCGCTTAATGTTAAATTAGCAAAAGAATTGAAAAATCGACTAGGTGTAACTACCGGCGATACCGTTATGAATACGGATGAGCTTTTGACTATAAATGGTGGTCCTAAGATTCTTAAGAACAGCATCGATGCAGGCAATAAGAAGATTACTAATGTAGCGACTGGCACTGATAATACGGATGCAGTAAATGTTGGTCAACTGAAAGACGCTATTGCGAGCAGTAAGACTATTCTTAAAGATGGTAAAAAACACAACTGTTGAAGGTGATGGCTCAGCTGCTAATCCTCAAAGTTAATGTAAATGATGATCTAGTCCTTGGTAAGAAAGGTATTGATGGCAAAGACGGTTCCATCGGAGTTAACGGTAAAGATGGTTCAGCTGTTGTTATCAATGGTAAAGATGGATCTATTGGTTTTTGAATGGCAAGGATGGTAACAACGTTATTTCTATCAAGGGGGGCGAGGGAAAATCTGGTATTGATGGCAAAAATATTATCGCTTAGTAATCGAAGAAAAGAACGCGACAAGCATGATGTTGCAACTTTTTAGATGACGGTATGAAGTATGGCGGTGATACAGGCGTGTTATCAAGAAGAAACTTTGAACAAGTGAATGTAGTCGGTGGTATTACCGATGTAAGTAAATTGACTACTGATGACAATATCGGTGTTATATCCGATGGTGATAGCAACTTAAAAGTTCGTCTAGCTAAGGACTTGAAAGGTTTGAACAGCGTAACTACCGGTGATACTGTTATGAATACTGATGGATTGACTATTAATGGTGGTCCCAAAGATTGTTAAAGACTGGTATCGATGCGGGTGGAAAGAAGATTACTAATGTCGCTGACGGTACTGATAGTTACAGATGCAGTAAATGTGAGGTCAATTGAGTAAAAGCGGTGGCTGGTGCTACAACAAAACTAGAGAATGCGTAAAAATACAACAGCAACTTCCATAACTAATAATGATGGATCTAAGACTTATAAAGTAAAACCTCAATGATGATATTACTCTTGGAACAGATCCTAATAGCAAATTTCTATTAAGGGTTCTGAAGAACAATACAAGCAGGTAAAAGTAACTGTTAATGGCACAGCTGGTACAGTGAATAATTTGACTAATAAGACCTGGGACCTGCTAACATAACTAGTGGTCAACGGCAACAGAAGACCAATTGAAGGCTGTAGCTAATGGGGCAGGTAAAATACTCTTCCGTATCGAAAGGTAACAATATTAGCGTAATTAAAGGGACAAATGCAATTGGTGGTGTAGATTATAAAGTATCTGTAATCGATACACCGACATTTAAATCTATAACAACTGGTAATACCGTAATAAACAATAATGGCTTGACAATTAAGAATGGTCCTAGCATCACAGAAACTGGTATCAATGCAGGTAATAAGAAAATCACCAATGTTGCAGCAGGTACGTCTGATACGGATGCCGTTAATGTAAGTCAATTAAAAGAAATCGGTGGAAATATCAAGAATATTGATAGTCGTATGAATAGGGTTGGTGCAGGGGCAGCCGCATTGGCAGCACTTCACCCTCTAGATTTCGATCCTGATGATAAATGGGATATCGCTGCAGGCTATGGTAACTACAAAGATGCTCATGCAGCTTCAATCGGTGCATTCTATCGTCCAAATGAGGATACTCTATTTAGTGTAGGTGGTTCCTTCGGCGGCGGTGAAAATATGTTGAACGCTGGTGTCAGCATGAAAATCGGTCAAGGCAATCATGTGTCTACTTCTAGGTAGCAATGGCGAAAGAAATCAAAGATCTTCGTGCTGAGCTTGGAAAAATGTGAAGGGCATACTCATGAAGGTTTCTGAGGGAAACAGCTCAACTCCTTGGATTTGGATAAGATGCAACTTTTCCCAGATATACCTGAAAATCATTGGGCATACGACTATGTGGCGACATTAGCAGGTAATGGTATTATTGTGGGGTATCCAGACGGTAAATTTGGTGGAGATCGTATGATGACTCGTTATGAAAATGGTTGCATTAATTTACAGGGCTATTCAAAACGGTGCTGTCGCCGATGATCAAATGGTTAGAGCGCTTAAGAATTCCAACCAGAACTTGAAACGTATTAGAGTAGATACTATTTCTAAACATAAAAGATGGTACTCTGATATTCAACGTGTTCGTGTTATTAAAGGTCGCGGTTAATAGAATCGAAAGATTTTCATATGAAAAATCTGTTTTATTGTGATTGGATGTCCAATGATGAGGGCGTAAGTATATCATTTATAACGTATAATTTTAAAAGTGTTTTTAAAAGATTTTGAGTTATGTCTCTTATATGTATAATACTATTATTAGGAGACATAATTTATTTTGCTATCCGTCAAATATTACAATTTTATCTTATGAGTATTCTTTGGCATCAATCATTTTATGGTTGGTGTCATTCTTTTGATTAAAAATAGAATACGTAATATAAATCTATCAATATGGCGTAGTTGATAACTTATTTGTCTCAATAGTTTTTATCTTGTTATTAGTTTCTTCTGATATATTATGGCACTCCACTATGAGATCCTCTTTATAGATATTATAATTTCATATAATATTTATGTAATTATATTACAAAATAAATACATATAGGTGTATAATTACTACAAAGTGAATTAATATTCGTAGTTTGTGAATAAAGATATAGATATGAGGGAAGAGACCATGAAAGAATTTAGACAATTAACAGTTGCAGACACAGCAGAATATCATAAGGTATTAATCTGATGGTTACGCAGCTATAAAAGACTATCCCATTAGCTTCGACGCTATTGTTGATTTTACGGAAGAGGAGTCTAAGAGTGGATTGAAAATTATCCTGTATACGGCTTGTATATTGATGGGCAATTAGTTAGTTCTATTACGTTTTGTATGCCTTGGGTGAAATACTCAACGCCGGATAAATATCCGCATATTGCTCATTTGTAACGGCTACCAGCTTTTCAAAAGGTAAAGGATATGCACGGGAAGTCTTGGGCTATGCAGAGGAGCTTTTTAAAAGAACAGTTTTGAAACACATATTGTTACATTAGGAACGGCTAAGGAGCATCCGTGGTTGCCTAAAATGTATGAATCCTTTGGGTTTACGGCGTATGATAAGGTTCATTTTAGAGAAACAGCATACAACTATATTATTCAAGAAAGAATTAAATTAATTAAGAAAGCGTTATATTAATACGTAAATTACCTTGTACTCTATTTGAGTGTTTTATGCTCTGATCGCAGATCAGGACATTCACTAAATTTAGATACAAGGTATTTTTTTTGTAAGATTATGACTATTCAGTATATAATATACATATAACGTATCTTATGGTTATATAGTGTTATGGATGATTTGTAGAAAGGATGTGTCCATATGTTGATTTTTGTCTGGTATTTTAGTGATGGTCATCGGTCTGATGCTGCGCTTTAATGCCTTGTTAGTTGTCGCATGCTGCAGGCTTTGTAACGGGCCTGGCAGGTGGTCTCAGTATTAACGATATCGTTGGTGCTATTGGAGGCCTTTTGTTAAAAATCGTTATATGTCATTATTTATTTTGATTTTACCTGTTATCGGTGCTTATGGAACGTCACGGCTTACGTGAACGGGCGAAATTTTGATTGGCAAGATCAGCGCTGCTACGGCAGGTCGTATCTTTATGATTCACTTATTTGTGCGTCAAGTAACTCGTAGCCTTTGGCATTAACATGTCCGGTATGGTTGCTATGGTTCGTCCATTGATTGCTCCTATGAGTGAAGCTGCGGTAGCTCAAGGCCGTCCAGTATCTCAACGTACGCTTGATAAGGTACGTGGTGTGGCTGCTTCTGCAGATAATATAGGTAACTTTCGGTCAAAAACTTATTCCTTTTGCTGCTGGTGGGTTAGTACTCATCAAAGGCGTTATGGAACAATTAGGTTATTCTGTAGATTAACAGATATGGTATTGTACGGATTGCCAACGGCTGTTTGTGCCTATATCGTTAACTTTATTCGCTTTATTATCTTTGATAAAACAATTCAAGCCTCTGTAGCTCGTGACGAAGCGGATATGAAAGCTGGTAAATTAGTACCTAATGAGTTAAATATTCTTGTTACACCAGAAGAATTGAAGAAGGAGGCTGAATAATGTTAGAAATATTCTATAAAATGCAACCATAGATTACGTATATCTTCTCGTAGGGATTATTCTGTTTATCTTTGCTATTCAATCATTTCTGGATAAAGAACATAAATATCGTATTGGTACAGGCTTATTTTGGCTCTTATATAGCGTATCCTTTATCTTTGGTTCTTATCTCCAAGGAAATTAATGGCTGGCTTGTCATTGCTATGGCAGCTATCGTATTAGTAAAACAACTCGGCAAAGGCCATTACTTTGAATCTCCTATCGAATTCAAAAAAGGCGAAGCTGTTCGTATTGGCAATGTTATCTTTGTACCAGCATTACTTGTTGGTATTATTACATTCTTCATTGGTTTCTTTACTAAGTTAGGCGCTCTTGTTGGGTCTAGGTATTGCCGCAATCATCGCTATGTGTGCTGCTCTTATTACAAAAGCGGGCGAACTCAAGGTTTCCATGAAGGGTCGTCGCTTATCGATGCTATCAGTTGGACTGCTATTTTGTCCCAGTTATTAGCTCTTGGGTATCTATTTGAAATTTGGCTGGCGTTGGTAAACTTATCTCCAGTGCAGTCGCAAGTGTAGTACCAGCAGATAATGTATTCCTCGTTGTTGGCTTACTGCATTGGTATGGTTATCTTCACATGATCATGGGTAACGCCTTTTGCTGCATTTGCGATGATTACAAGTGCCATCGGTATCCCAATGCTCGTTGCAGCTCATGGTGCGAACCCTGCGGCTGTTGGTGCTATGCAATGCTTGCTGGCTATTGCGGTACTTTTGATGACACCTATGGCGCTAACACTTAACATCGTACCGGTAGCGCTCCTTGAAATGCGCGACCAATACGGCGTTATTAAAGCACAACTTCCAATTGCATTGATCATGCTCGTAGTGAATATTCTATTAATGTATTACTTTATTTAACCTTTTCTGTGAAAGCACGATATTCTTATGAGACTGTATGAGTATCCTTCTAAGATTATGTATCATGTTTGATTATTCTAATGAACCATAGATATCGTTATGAGGTAGTGTGATGAAAACAATTTTGATTACCGGTTTTGATCCATTTGGCGGTGAACCTATTAATCCGGCAGGAAGCTGGTCAAAAACAATGGATGGTTATACCGACGTGATTACAAGGTAGTGAGACGCAAATGGTTCTCTACCATTCGTTAGAATCTGTTGATACTGTAAAAGCAGCAGCTGGTCAGTGCCAACCAGATTTTATCACAATATTAATAGGTCAAGCAGGTGGTCGTCCTGATATTACAGTGGAACGCGTTGCTATGTAACTGCGACGATTTTCGCATCCCAGATAATGAGGGGCAATCAACCGGAAGATGAGCCTGTTGTAGCCGATGGCCCTAGTGCCTATTTTGCGACATTGCCCATATCGTCAATGGGTACATCAAAACGGTATTCCTGCTAAGGTCTCCAATACAGCAGGAACCTTTGTATGCAATCACTTGATGTATGGTGTATGTCACTGATGCGCGCAAAAGGGCAATATTAAGGCGGGCTTTATGCATCCCATGCTGCCATCCAAGTGGTGGATAAACCAAATCAACCAAGCATGGCTGTTGAAACTGTACGTGCCATTTGAAACCATCGTTCATGTATTAGCTCATGGTGAAAGTTACAAGGCTGCAAGATATTAACTGCAACACCTCACGAATAAAAAATATTACCAATACTAGTGTTTATTTTAATGCACATAATTTAAAATAAAAGCTCGAGTTATATCTAAAACGATATAACTCGAGCTTTTTGATAATACGCCGAATAGGGCATGACTAAACCCTCAGTTAAATTGGGGTCGATAAAAATTCTTAGAGAAAAGGAAAGAACCTCCTAGTGATAGAATGAAGTTGGTCTGGCAACCACAACATTTCAACATAGGAGGTTCAATGTCAATGAATGACGTAAAAAGCTTATCACATAGTAAATGGAGATGTAAATATCATATTGTTTTGCACCAAAAGTATAGAAGGCAAACAATTTGTAGGATGCTAAAAAAGCAAAAAGTAGCCTCATGATATTCGATAAACACGCAAATTTAAAATATAAGTATGGAAATAGACATTTTGGTGTAGAGGATATTATGTGGATACGGTGGGACGATATGAAGGAGCGATAAAAGAGTATATTCGCAATCAGTTACAAGAAGATATAGCACAAGATACATTAAACTTTAAAGAATATACCGACCCGTTTACGGGTGAGCCGGTAAAATAGGCAAAATAAAAGCCCCCGAGTAGAGGGGCAGCCAATGTAATAGAGTGGTTGGTCAGATCATTCAATGCTCTCTTTAGAGGGCCACTACTGAGAGAAAGACCCTTATGAGGGTCAAGACAAAAACCACCGTTTTACGGGTGGTTATGATTTTTACATATAGTTACGTTATAATAAATGAAAATGTTACTATTTGTGGAGTGTGAATAGGATGTATGAAATCGTAAATGAACCCAATTTAATAATTGCTTTTGATATGGATACAGAATTATCTCAATTTGGTGTGTTTGGCGTATATATTAAACAGGGCTACAATATTTGTGCTGGGTACATTGACCCTAGTGACTGGTCTGGTATTCATACCGGATACAAAGAATTAGTTGCGCTATATGCGAATTGCAAGGGGACAGCCACCTTTACTTATGTATTAACTGAAGAAGGGGATACGCTTACATTCTCGTTGAGATCAAAAGGGTGCTCTAACGATGGAGATTAACATCTGTACCATTTATAATTATAAATGTCATATGATTATAAAGTTTAGATCAAACGTATTTTGCCAAAAGTTTATTGAGTTCTTTAAAGTGTTTTTAGAAAAGAGCCGAAATAAAAAGAGTCGCATCAAAGGATGCGACTCTTTTTAGTATCCAGTTTCTATTTACAATTGTTTTGTAACAACTTTAAGATCTACAGGATTTTAGCTTCTACAGCTTCGCCTTTGATAGTTTTGAGCTGTATCGATAGCGATTTTACCCATTTGGTCTGGTTGTTGAGCAATTGTTTGACCAATGTGCCGTCTTTAACAGCTTTGTCTGCATCAGTGCAGTACCGTCAAAAGCCTACGATGAAGATTGTTTTGCCTGCGGATTTGTCGCTTGGATAGCGCCCAATGCCATTTTCGTCGTTATGAGCGAAGATAGACTTGTACATCAGGGTTAGCTTGCAAAATGTTTGTTGCTACGTTCAAACCTTTTGTACGGTCGAAATCAGCGCTTTGTTTTGCTACTACTGTTAAATCTTTGTCAGCTACGTTATGGAAACCTTGGCCACGTTCACGAGTTGCGGAAGCACCAGGGATACCTTCGATTTCAGCTACTTTCGCAGCTTTGCCTCACTTTATCAGCGATAAGTTGAGCCGCCATTTCGCCGCCTTTAACGTTATCGGAAGCGATATGAGCTACTACTTTGCCTTTGTCAGCAGAGCGGTCAACAGTGATTACAGGAATGTTTTTAGCATTTGCTGCTTCTACGAAGTAGAGATAGCTGCAGAGTCTACAGGGTTGATGATCAATACGGAAACGCCGCTTTCAATTAAGTCGGAAATATCGTTTGCTTGTTTTGCAGGGTCATTTTGAGCATCAACGATTTTAACTTTAAGACCAAGCGCTTTAGCTTGAGCCTCAACGCCTTCTTTCATAGATACGAAGAATGGGTTGTTCAATGTGGAAACAGAGAAGCCGATTGTGCCGGATTTTTTGTCGCCGCCGTTATCAGCGCTTTTACCACAGCCTGCTACAAGACCGATAACCATGATAGCCATCGCCAACAGTAACAATAGTTTTTTCATAGGAACCTCCTAGGCTTTCTTGCGGTCTGCAAGAACCGCCAATAAAATGACAATACCTTTTACAACTTGTTGATAGAAACTGGAAACGTCGAGAATATTTAACCCGTTATTGAGGGTACCGATAATTAGGGCACCAATTAATGTGCCAACGATATGACCACGACCACCAGCAAGGCTTGTGCCGCCAAGAACTACGGCCGCGATAGCGTCAAGTTCGTAGCCTGCACCTGCTGTAGGTTGTGCAGAGTTAAAGACGAGGTGATGATTGCACCGGCGATACCACAGAGCATACCCGTTAAGGCATACACGAAGATTTTCACGCGGTCAATCTTGATACCAGCAATGTAACTTACCTTTTCACTACCACCTACGGCGTATGTTTTACGGCCTAAGGATGTGCGGCTCAATACGAACCAGAGGATGATGAAAGCAAGGAACATTGTGATAGCCGGAACTGGAAGGCCTGCAATATCCCCTTGGCCAAAGCCGTGGAATAGAGGGTCTTGCGTAAGGCCAGAGATTGGGTTACCGTCTGTGAATACTAAGGTTGCACCACGGTAGATTGTCATGGTCGCCAAGGTAGCGATAAATGGAGCTACGCGGCCATAGGTAATAACGAGACCGTTAATACCGCCCAATACAAGGCCCGCACCTGCGGCTAAGAAGATAGCTAATACAGGGTCAGTACCAGTTACGATGAGGTTGGCCATCACTGCACTAGAGAGGGCGAGGATGGAACCAACGGATAAGTCGATACCGCCAGTTAAGATGACGAAGGTCATACCAAAGGCGATGATCGCATTGATGGATACTGGCGCAACAAGTTACGCAAGTTAGAGAATTCAAGGAAACTGTCGTTCATGACAGAGATAATTACAAATAATAGGATGAGGCCGATGAGGGGGCCTAATTTTTTTACATATTGTAGAGCTTTGCTGTCCATTATTGTCCTCCTGTGGCTAATGTCATAATCGATTCTGGTGTTGCATCGCTACGGTCCAAGATACCTGCTACGCGACCTTCATGAATGACCATAACGCGGTCGCTCATGCCGAGCACTTCAGGTAACTCAGAGGACACCATGATAATGGACACACCATCGTTCGTTAATTCGTTCATTAAATCATAAATATCACGTTTCGCGCCGATATCGATACCGCGTCAGGCTCGTCCATGATGATAATGGATGGCTTTTATCAACCATTTTGCGATAACCACCTTTTGTTGGTTACCACCGGATAAGGGACGATGCGGGTTCGTGAATAGATTGTGTTTTTAACGCCCAGTTTTTAGACAATTCGTCAGCAAAAGACGTAAGTTTGCCTTATCTAGTACATGAGAGGGGACAAATTTCGCCAAAGATTCGGCAATGTAATGTTAGAACCATGGAGAAATCGAGGATCAAGCTTCGCTCTTTCTATTTTTCTAGTGATGAAAGCAATGCCTGCCTTGATGGCATCTTCTGGTTTTACAGTTTAGAATAGAGCCGTTTACTCGTTACGGTACCACCTTTGTGTTTATCTACACCGAAAAATGGCGCGCATAATTTCTGTACGGCCAGCGCCGCATAAGGCCTCGCTACGCCGAGGATTTCACCTTTGCGCAAGGAGAAGGAGATGTCGTTGTCGAAACCTTCTGGTTTGAGGTATCAACGCTCATCACTACTTCGCCCTGGTGTTGTAGTGCGAGCAGGGTAGAACTCGTCGATGGAACGGCCTACCATGTGACGTACCACTTCGTCTACGGAAATATCAGCGGTAGGTTTAGTGATAATCGTGTGACCATCACGCATAACCGTGATGGTATCGCATTCACTGAATACCTCTTCCATACGGTGAGAGATATATACGATAGCAACGCCGCGTGCTTTCATTTTGCGCATCATCTTGAACAATGTCGCCGTTTCACGTTCTGTAAGGGCTGCAGTTGGTTCGTCCATGATGACAACCTTTGCATCTAACATCAAGATACGAAGGATTTTCCGTCATTTGTTGGTGACCAACGGAGCAAAGGCCTGCCACTTCAGTCGTGAGCAATTCGATGCCTAGTTCTTGACATGTATTTTCTGCTTCAGCGAGCATCGCCTTTTATCAGAGCATACCAAATTTATTGCGCTGGTCTCATTAAATATAGATTTTCTAACAATGTGGGCCTGGCCAAATGTTGAGGCTCTTGGTGGATGAAAGGCCACACCCTCTCGACCTCTCGAGGTTCGGGAAAGGTGCTCTACGCCGTCGGTGATTGCCAGCGTCGCGGTACCCGTAGGATATTCATAAGTGGACTTGGCGTCGCCCATCAAAGGCGAACTCGCCCTCCTTGAGGGTAATACGTCGCGCAGCGGTTCGTACCGAAATACCTTTCACAATGCCCTGACATAACAATTTCATGCTACTCTATGACTGGTGAAAGTATATTCTTAATCTATTATTCTACGGACGATCGCTGAAGAAATACAATCGGCGCGCAAGATAATGTTCGCATACGGAGATGCTTCACCAGTTCTAATAATGCATCTGCATTGTGTTTTTGCTTCTTTGAAAGCATCGTGGCTCGTTCAATCCATTCGTATTGATCCAGATGGGAAGGTAGACTCAAGAAGTCATAAGCTTTCAGGATTATGTTTCCTTTAATTTCCTGCTGTACATGAATCGCTTCGGATTTCATATGTAGCGATGATGGATACTACTGCTCAAAGCTTGGTCACGGAAATCTAAGAGCTAAGTCGATCTTTTTGAACCTTCAGGTACCGGCAGAGCCACAATCAAGAGATACAAATCGTATCCTGTGTGACCTAAATCTGCCAAAACCTTAGCAATATGGCTATTTAAAATGCCGTGTCGTTGCATGAAATAACTCTTATCTATTCCGATGAGCTGAGGCTATAGAGCCTTAGTCATTAACTCTCTTCTACTATAGAGGACAGTTGCATATCATTGCTTGAAGAACGTATAGTTTGGGATTGAAAGATCGGTTCAAATCTATGCGTGTTCACTAAGAATGCAGCGACCTCGTCTTGTTGAACATGCCGCCTGAGCTACGTTGGATGGAGACATGCAGCTGCCATTGCCGTAGTGCAGAGCATCAGCTAGCTTACCGTCAACGATAGCCGTCGCAAAGGCGCCGTTAAGTATCGCCAGCCCTGTTGTATCTACGGGCTCAACGAAGCCAGGTACGATGTCGGATCACCGTCGTCACGTATCCTACGCCTCTTATACCAAGGTAGCACGATGATTTTGTTTTCGTTCGCCAGCAAAGGTTTTCCTCAGTCGATTGGTTAGGGTGAGCGCAGATAGTTTCATGTTCGTTTGGCGTAATATAGGTTGCTAATTTCTAACCATTCAGAATCGAGGTCGACGCTGGAGCAGGATTTAAAGAGGACTTTCATTCGCCTCGTGACAACGACGAACGATGTATCTCAATGAGTTGGAATAGGAATCTCGTTTTGAACCATCACAAGATCAGCTTGCTCAATGGCCGCACCAAGCGTTATCAACCACGGATTTGTCGACCTTAGCGTTAGCGCCGGCAATCACGATAATGCTGTTATCGCCTTCGGCTTTCAATGTAATGTGGGCTGTACCCGGTTGTAGTTTCTGGATCGGAACGATGTAATCTGTATTGATGAAATTTTCCTTTTAAATTATCCAGAAATCATTTGGCTGTATGCATCTTCACCGATACAGCGACCATCGTGACCTCTGCACCCTAGACGAGCCGCAGCCACCGCTTGGTTTGCTCTCCCACCGTGAGCGATGTGCAATTCGTTGCCCATGAATTGTTTCGCCTGCAGTAGGGCGTTTATCCGCGAGGACCACAATATCAATAGTTTGCAACTGCCAATAACAACAATGCGATTCATAATAACTCCTTAATCAAGCCTCTGCCCTAACTGGGACTAAAATAACTATCATTTGTTTCTATACACAGAATCTTGCATATTTTATACAACAAACAGTATATAAATATAATTGATAAATCTGGGATGACATTTGCTTTCACATACCTATAAGTGTATATTAATCATTTATTAGTATAGCGTAAATACAGTGAGTTTACTATATAAATATCTATAAAATGGCAATAAAAGGTATCCAAAATCCATATTACATGGTAAAATGTACTCTTTTAGATCTTGGATATACGTATATTAAAAAATTAATATACTATACTATTTATATTTTATCTAACATTTCTCTCTAGTACTATCAAAAGGGATTTCTAAAGATAGAAATACGACCCTGAATGATGTCATTTTTGCCCTTCTACAAGGCCACATAATATATCTACCTTAGCTTGTAAAATATTAGTTGCATTATCGTCAATATTTTGTGTATATCAGTAGCTTTTTCTACCTATTTCATCAGTCTATCAGGCCTTTGTTGTTAATATAGCTATATATTAGTGAAAGCTTGGTTTTGATCAATAGTGTGTGCCTGGGTTCACCCTACACCGATGCTTGTGCGGATGGCGCGTTTCATCCGCAGCGTGTAAGATATCAAAGATGCTACCACTCGCTTCGCGTGAAAACCTGGGCATCGTTGGTGTGAGCACCTTCAGGGATGAGTTCGTAATCGGTTTTCTGGATGTTGTGAGGCCACGTGAGGCGCAAGATGGTATGATTTAAACTGGATCGCGCAATACGTTGCGTGTAGCGCTCACCTTGAACAGCTAGTCACGGTAAGCTGTCAGCCGTCCATTTTTCACGCGCTGCTGAATTCACCAGAGAGCCCAGCCATGGACACAGGCCGATAACAGCTAGCGTACATGACTACCAACGCTTTCACGATGGACGCCATATCATTTCTGCCAGCCTCCATGGCACCTACATACAACTTTCCGCATTTGTTACGAAGCTTTGCTCTAATTTTGCAGGAGTTTTGGAGCGAGCCCTCGATCACCAGTCACTGCGTTCATGGTCAGCAAAAGGATTTCTGGAGGTACGAGTTTGGATCAACTGGCATACCATATAATGTAAGGTGCCTGTCATCTGTATATGTTAATAGTGTGGCGGTCAACTATGAGCTACGTCGACAGCAGCCCTAAATCGTAATATGCTTTGTGCATATAAGACCTCCTATGTGTCCCGGGCATTAGAGAAATTTGCCATATTAGGTATATCACAACTATATATGACGAGAAAGTAGAGAATCTTTGTATTATTTTCGTAATTTAATTGATGCTAGGAGAATTTCTATTTTGTTGTTTTTAGCTGCGCAAACTCGATTTCCCGCCAAAATCTTTTCTTTGTAAAAGGATAGGATTGTATCTGCTGGTAGATACTATTATCAAAGGTTGAGATAGCATTCTTGCGACGATGGAAGGTGAGATGATAGCCATACTCAAAAGCCCACTTTTACGATGTATCAATGCAAAATTCCACTTGCACTCCTACAAATGTTACATCGGTAATATTTTCAGTTTAAATATTCCTACTCAGTGTCCTTGAGAGATGCTATTGTACGTGTGTTGAAAATCTTTTCGACGTGCTTGAGAGCTTTAATTCGTGATAGACTTGCCAATTATCACTACCCATTGCATAATGTCTTCATCTTCAGAGTAGTTGATAAAATTACTTCATATTTTGATCTCAAAATGTTGAATGATTGCTTTTGTATTTATGATAAAATTCTTGTATCGAAAGGATTTTTCTTTAACCAAGCCTCTCTTGTATGTCGATTACGATTAATGCGCGTGCCATGATATTTTCCTTTATTAAAGATAATTATATATGTACATATATGATATGTAATTAGAATTCTATTATATTAGTTATTAAACTATTGTCGATTTCTCTCGTATGTAAGTATCCATGCACATATACAACAAGTATATAACAAGAAAAAGGAAGAAAAGCAGTATCATATGTTGATAGTAATTTTAAGAAATGCCAGTGAAATCTGATGTGTTGAATCTACATGACATTTAACTACAATAATGATAAGATATTAGAACGATGAGTGTTATATCACTAAAAAGTATTTTGGGTGATAGTATGCCGAATATAAAACCTATTTCAGATTTACGTAATTATTCTGAAGTTTTACGTGATGTTACTATAGATAGTCCGTATTCTTAACTAAAAATGGTAGAGGCGATGTGCAATTATGGATATCCAAGATTATGAGCGTGTAATGGCTACTATAAAACTTATGGGGGCTTTGAGGCAGGTCGTAAATCTGGTGAAGAACAAGGGATGGATTTCATCAGAGCAACTAAAAGAGTGAATTGAGGGGATTTAATTATGAATAATCCGATTAGCTATGCACCAAAAAGCACGAGAAGATTTGCTAGAAATAAAATCTTTTATAGAAGAAGAGTCAGGTGATATTGAGTTAGCTAAGAAAACCGTTTCGGATATAGTGACTACGAATGACTCGTTGTGTATATTTCCAGAAATGGGGCAGCGATTATTGATTAATCTAGAGTAAAATTGAATACAGATATTTACTTTGTCATAGTTATTTAAGTTTTTACCGTTATTTAGATCGGACTATCTATATTGATAGAATATTAAAACAGTGAGACGTGATTATCTTAGAATACTATTAGATGAGAGTACATTAGCTCTTAAGCACTATCCGCCAATAGATGGTGCTGTCATATGATAAACATACCTAACTATTAATAGTATCTTGGCTCTCACAAATCCTAGAAGAGTGATGCAATGTGGGCCTATATATTCATGAGAAAAGAGCTGTTATGGAACGGATTCGAGATGCTTGTGTACACGCACCGTGTGCAGGGTGGCCATGGTTTAAGATGGGTTGCGAAATCAGCACGTGATGCTCGCATTGGGCACGATATTGCATTTGGTGACCCTAGTGGCAGTGGCTGTAACGCCGAACTGGACGAGTGCCACGGCACTGCGTAGCCTGTATTTTATTGACTCGTCTAGTTTGGAGTCAAACGTTGAGGGATTGGCCTTGTGGCGGCCTCATCAATGTTTTGACATCTGAAGGTCAACTTTGTTCACTTACGGCAACATGTTGTCCTGAACCAGACGTGGCGGCTGACGGCAGCTCTCGTGACGCGCTGCTATGGTGTCCGTGAAGTTCCGGCGTAAATCAGTGGCTTTGATTTGACGCTAATCCTATCTGGCTTCTTAGCGACTGTTGTATCTGTGGTTCTTCGTTACATTTTGTGGAAAGTATTGGGCTTTAGACATGTATGTATGTATGTTATGTGGCCGATGGTTCTTATTATGTAGGCGCTTTGAACGGTGCTATTGCCAATCTTATCATTCCGTGTAGCGTCTGTTCTCTAAACGGGCATTTTGCCGATGCAGGAGAGTGAGTTCAGATGAGGTCATTTGACAATCTTGCCTGAGCATGGCTAGTTTCCATTTGACCATGTGTACTACCGTCCTAAAGGCGACGACACTATCTCTTGTAATATCAATCTCGATGGCATGGTGGTGACTTCTTAGTGGTAACAGGTCACTGCGTGTTGTGGTAAAGTACCGCACATGGTATGGTTGGTGCTGTTTCTAATTCTGCGGCAGCCGTTGATGGCATGTTTTCGTGTGGTGAAAGCGACTACGCAAATGAAATTTCTGAATTGGCTGTTCACATCGGTGTGGTTTGGCTGATTACGTACACAATCTTGGTGACAGTTCGTGAAGAAGTAGCCTTTGTGGAAAATCGCGGTTATGACAGTGACACGAATTAAGGCACGTTCTGAAGGGTGTTTGACTGGTTGGTCTTTTCGGCTTAGAGGACCGCAGATCACTGGCTTGTCGGTGGTCAGCGCCAACGTTTGGCGATTGATTCCGTGACGGCTACGGGCTAACGGTTCTAGTTCTTGATGAACAAGGCTCCTCGACCGACGGGACTGCGAATTATATCGCCTCGTGGGTGATTTGAACAAAACACGGTATTACTGGTGTTATCGACCATGACTTACACGCTGTATTGCCGTATGCAAACCGCATGGCTCTCATGGTGGATGGATCTGTGCGTGATGACGATGTACCAGCTACGCTTCGTTACATGTACGAACACAATATTCACGTTGATGCGTTGCCATCCGTGTTCACTACGTATATGGAACTGAACAAGCGGGCTTCCAGCGATGAGCGCCCAGCTCGGCATCTGGTCTGCTATCGAAGGGCTTGCACCAAATTGAAATGGCTCGCCATCCAAACTGGTGCATGGTGGCTAACTCTGCCAACCAAACAAATACTACAGCAGTAGAGATGAAAACCGATTCAACGCGTTGATGATGTACAAGGAAAGGACGGTGGCGGTGTTGCTTGGGTTGAAATATCGCTTTGGCTGTGCAGTAAGACGTCTTCCGTGATGTGTTTCACCATCGAAGGGGCGAATATATTGCCATCGGTGGTCGCAATGGTTGTGGTAAAACGATTATCACTCGTTTTCTCGTGGGTCTTGAAAAGGCCTTGAGGCGCATGTACTATAATGGGTGAGATATTCGTGTATGCGCCATCTAGTGCAGTGGTCAATTTATTGGTTGTATTCAACAACCAGATGGCAAATGTTCAGACCAGCAGTAGCCACGGGTTGCTTTCGGTCTGAATCACTGGGTCGCACTAAATCCGGTGAAACGCATCGTTGATGTAAGTGTTGGAACGTACAGGTATCAAACGTACGTAAC